>Ga0265296_1000063_pt1 | contig 226336 bp, 212 predicted proteins | sample MunlanPumphouse1_FD_189073 | JGI IMG/M metagenome (GOLD analysis project Ga0265296, IMG submission 189073) | Groundwater microbial communities from a municipal landfill in Southern Ontario, Canada - Pumphouse #1 | ecosystem: Environmental > Aquatic > Deep subsurface > Groundwater | place...
CTGAACTCTGCCAGCACCTCACCACCACGAACACAACCTACCCCGGCACCACGCTCCGCCTCCGCTACGAGATCAAAGACCACGCCTGACGACCCAAGAACTATTGCACCATGTCAGGAGTCCTGGGCCTGGCCGATCTGCCGCGTGCTCATGAAGCATGGTGTGAAGATCGCTCCGTCCGGCTACTACGCCTTCAAGAAGCGACCAGCCTCGACCTGGGGCGCTCCGCGAGTCGTGGAGTCGGTCCCTCTCCCTCTCTTGGTCAGGCCGCTGTTGCGGCGGTGGTCGCGGTGAGGCGGTTCATAACCTCGACCGGCGTGGCGTAGCCGAGGGTCTGGTGGCGCCGTCGGGTGTTGAAGTGGATGATGTAATCCGCGATCTCGCGTGCCGCGTGGCGACGGGTTGCGAACCGTAGCCAGCGGAGGCGTTCGTTCTTCAGCTTCGAGAAGAACGATTCGGCGACCGCGTTGTCCCAGCATTGGAAGTTCTTGCCCATCGAGCGTCGGATGCCCTGTCGGAGGCAGAATCGAGCGAATCTCTTTGACCGGTATTGGGTGCCATGGTCCGAGTTAAGCCGAATTCGGCTTAACAGCGACGCGGGCTCTCAATACACGGCGCTGCGTTACACCGAGCGGCTCGCCGAGGTCGGCGCGATCGCATCAATCGGGACCATCGGTGACAGTTACGACAATGCCCTCGCAGAGAGCGTCGTCGGCCTCTACAAGACCGAGTGCGTGAAGATCGACGGACCGTTCCGCAGCGCCGACGACCTCGAACTCGCCACGCTCTCCTGGCTGCACTGGTTCAACGAGAACCGGCTGCACTCCTCGATCGGCTACCTCACACCCATCGAGAAAGAGAACGACTACTACCGTGAGATCAACCCCCAACGCCAGCCGGCACTGGGAGAACTCGCCCTCCACTAAACCCGGGGCGATTCAAATGCGATGAGCCACTTTAGTGCCGAACGTGCTCACACCGTTTCTGAGCCCGTCAAGCGCGGCGTAAGCAATTCCAGGGCCAGCTGCCAAACATGGGGGGCGCGTGGTCGGGACGCCCACAGCGTATAACTGTCGCCAGCGGCCTGTCGAAGCTGAATAAGGCACGCAGGATCCAATCTAGCGAGCGACTCTATCGCCACTCGCCAATCCTCGACGTTTCGGTCTACAACAAATCCTGCACCTCCTTGAAGCACCCCAGTCCAGGGAGTCTTAGGAGTCGTAACTACGGCGCAGGATACTGATAAAGCCTCAGCGACAACGTGACCAAAATTCTCTCCGGCTGTCGGCATCAAAAGCACGTCGTGGTTAGCGAGCACGTCACGAACACCTTCAGGTTTAATCGTGCCATGGAATGTGACGGTGATGTTTGACGGGAGGGAACGTGCAACGGCCTCGCACCGTTGAGCGTACTCCTCATCTTCTGGCGAACCATAAATATCGAAAACGAGCGTGCTGCGGGAATCCCGTAATGCTTCAAGTACGATGTGCAGGCCTTTGTGCTCCACAATCCGGCTGAGATAGATAGCCCGCAAAGCGCCACTGTCATTATGAACCGGTGGCAACGCCGTCGGTGGCAAGAGCGTGTCATTCTCACGGTAGACGATTTGCGCGTTCGATCCCCACATCGCGCGGATCGCGTCCGTCTCGTGTGTGGCGGTCGAGTGCCAGATGACCGATCGATGAAGCCGCAAAATTCGGAACACACGAATGTAAAGACGCTTCTTCCATGCCCTGCGGCTGAGTGCACCGTCGCCAAACTCGCCGCGCGGGGCAAGTAGCGTTACTGGCCGACCCCAGAACCCAACTCGCAACAACAGCAACGGCAGAATCGTCAAATGAGGAGTGAAGAAACTATTGAAATGCAGCAAGCGCGGGCGTTTTGCGCGCAAGCTGCGTAGACCGCGTAGTAACCGAATTGGCGACGATAGTGTCGCGTAATAGATAGAAGCCCTATCCTGATTCAACCATTCGTTGGCTTGGACCGGTAATGGTCCGGGGCCGCCGAGATCCCGATCAGCAGTTAGCACGAATACTTCGAGATCCGCGGGCGCAGACCGAACCATCGCGTCAACCGACCGAATCGGACCGCCTCCTCGAAATGCGGGAGGAAAAAGACCGGCGAACACGGCAACCCTAATGAGGACCATTTTATCGGGTCACCGCCAGACCTGATGGACGATCATTAGCGATCCTTTTCTGGAAACTTCGGTTTCGTTCAACATCCATAATCACCAGCACTACCAAAGCAAATAGAAGAATAATCGGACCAAATGTCGAGAGGAGCCAGCCTTCAAAGAAGCTATGAACGACAGCCGCGCAGACAAAAGCGAAAGTTCGTGGTCCTATTCGCGCCGACCAAACCAGCAACATGATCCAAAGAACGAGGATCGAAATCAGTCCCGGATAGCCTGCATAGACTGCAGCCCGTAGCGGACTACTCGCAACTGCCACAGTCTCACTTCCAAGACCATCACCAGTCCAAGGGGCGCGCGACAGCACCTCAATAGCTGCGTTCCAGGTACCATCCCTCGACGACGAGCTTCTTGTGATGCCAGCAAATAGATCAAAAAAGCTCGGAAAATATACATATGCCAACGCGAAAAGGGCCAACACTAGAATCCCGTACATGACGACATTAATGATCTTCTTTATGCTACCGGCAACTAATAATGCCATAAACACTACGACCGCTAGAAGGCTCGCTCGACTCGCGCTCCAAACGATGGCCAAAAACGCGATTGCAAAGATAACAACTTGATGGGATCTGCGATCTACGACGACGAGAGCGAGAACACCCAGAAAGAAGGCGAACGCACCTAAAGCATTCGCGTTCTCTAGCAATCCTCTAAGCCGCCCGCCTTCGAGACCGACGCTCGGAAGTGCAATTCCGATCAATAACGACCCAGCTACGCAGATTACCAGCGAGGCGACAAGCGCATTCTTCAACTCTCCTGAAACAAGGATCACGCGCGCGGATAGAACGGTCAGGATCAGAAGCACTGCACCTGCGAGGTAAGAAATCAGACTGTCCCAGTAACCAAAAGGGGCGGTCGCGAGGCACAAATAGGAGACAATCGGCACGAGGAGCACTGTCAATAAAACGCGCACGGGCGGCCTGGATGAGCCAACGGTGAGTGCCCGGACACGGCACGCGACAAAAGCAAGGATGAGAGCACCGACGGCACGAACAATAATGGACACGGTAGGTTGCTCAGGTGGAAGGAAAACGCTCGATCCCGAGATCAGCGAGACGCAACCAAGGGTGGCGAGTATGGTGACGCTAGTTTTCGCAAGAAAAAGCAGATAAGCGGCCAAAGCAATCGCTGCTCCACCCAGGAACACCGCAACAAGAACTAATATAGCATCCATCATGTCGCAGCAGTCCCTTCCGAATTAGGAGATTCGAAATCGATCTTGGAAGCCTCCGGATCAGCGCGCCGACCCGAGCGACGGAGTTGAACAAACAACATCGCGGCCAGCACGACGTTGCTAACCAAGACAGCAATAGAAGCGCCAAACGCTCCGCCTGCGAGCGCGCCAAGCCATATTCCGACTAACGCAACAACAACCTGCGCCAGGATTAGTCGAGAAACAAGACGTTCCGATCCCCAAGCTTGAAGAATAGTAGCAAAGGTGCGCGTGAGAAGTATCACCGCAACGTTAAGTATATAGAAGCGCACTGGCCACGCCGCGTCTGCAAATTCAGCGCCAAAAAGCAGGGGGACCCATACGGACGCAGTAGCAATGAGAATCGCTAGAACGCCAACAAATCCCCCAATCAAGAGCATTGCTCGACCTGACAATCGAGGAAGAATTCGTGAATTTGAGGCGGCGAAGACGGGAAGAAGAACCGCGGCGATCGAACTTGCTGCGATGCTGAGCGGAGCAGTAAGTCGCGTCGCGACCCCAAAAAGGCCTGCTTGCGTTGCGTCAGAGGCCATAAGCACGAGCGGGACGTCAAAAAGCAATAGCGAAGGCGCAAGACTACTAATGCCGAAATGAATGGAGCCTCGCCACGTACGCAGAATTCGCTTGAATGCGAATCCGCGCACTATGAGAGTAGTGAGCCTTTTTTGTACTCCTAGGACCGCAAGTCCAACGATTACGCTTGTAGCTCCTAGCAAAAAGGGTAGAGTCAAATAGGTTATAAGGCCATTTGCCGAAAGAACGATAACCGTCAGCAGCGCCAAAAGTTTGTCTAAAGAGATGAATAGTCCAGCCGTGGCATACCGCTTATCGGCAATATATCTCACGCTTACGCCAAGGCTAACGAAAGTACCCGCGGCCGCGATCACGACAGCAGCAGCGTCTATCCAAATAAAGGCAAGAATTGTGGCAATAACGATTAGAGTTGCGGCAACCGCTATCCGTGAAGCGGATTCGATGCCGCCCTGCAGAATCCGCTCATCCGGCGGAAGCTGGCTGTACGATCTAATTCGCTCCGTGTGTGAACCAAACGACAGCAATCCACCCAAAAATTGTCCGACGCCTAGAATAGCGGCGGCGCCACCCCATTCGGCCGGACCGAGGATACCAATGACCACGATAATCGCGATGCCGCTTAGCGCAGAGCCCAGCGCATTGAAGAAGAGGCTAGTCGAGAACGCTCTAATCATACCAGGCGCCGCGTTCTCATTGCGTCCCGAATAGTTGGAATGCGAACTCGTCTGCTTGTCGCACTCCCCGATCAAAGTCGCTATCGGGCGCCTCAGCTTGCAGAGCGAGTCCAAGGTTAAATGCCAATAGTTCTATGCTGAGCTCGCTCTCCCACCCGGCTCCGCTTTCTCGGACAAAGCGCCTAATAGAAGGGGGCCCCGCCGCAACCAACCGCGTACCCAAGACGCGCGCCTTCTCCAATGTAGAGTTCGGCGCATGCGTAGAGTATGCCATTACGACCGCATCCAGCGCCGATACAGCCGAGTTTAATTCCTGGTTGGAGAAAAGGCGATTATCGATTCGGACACGAATTCCGTAGGCGAGCGCACGCTCGATCAGTTCGGATTCTGTAAATCCCGCTGTCTGTTCCAGCCGGCCCATGATTGCGAAACCTATTGACGTTGCGGGATGCTGCTTAGCAACTTGTGCTAGCGACTCAAGAACGACGGGTACATTCTTTCGCCCGCTCACAGCTCCTACTACACCAAACCAAAATGTTCCAACGTCAAGCGCAAGCCGTTGTCGCAGTTCCAACGCACCGCGCTCAATCTCTGCCAACGTGCCATCTGCGATGAACGGGTCCCGCGCGAACAGTTCCGTGTGCGGAGTATACGACTGCTCGCGAAGCCAGATTAGGTCAGTTTTGTCACGTCGCGCCGTGCGCCGGAGGAGACGAAGCTTGATCGCGTTGCGTAGACGTCGATGTGCGGGACTGGGAACTTCCCACCGTGGGTCTCGCATCACCAAAAGTCGGAGACGCCCGGGCCCGCGGTAGCCGCGCCCCAAAGCACTCTGGGTTGCGAGTTCATCGGCGTGCGGTACGACGACGACATCAGCACTGCAATCACGCGCCATCTCTTCAATTTTGCGCATCCTGATGGGCGCGTCGATGTCCCGCACGGTGATTCGATCAATCACTGCGCCGAGATGTGCTCGAAATTCCTTCGTCCGCCGAGATTCTTCGGGGATTGCGAGCGTGACCGTGTGGCCATGTCGCAGTGCAAATTCAGCGAGGATTCGCACGTACACGAGCAAATGTCCACCGAACCGCTGCTCAACTATTAGAAACCTCACGGCTGCCCCATACCTTTTGAGTCAGTCCGATACTTCCACGGCGCGACTGCCGTCTCAGTCGAGTTGGTGGCTAACAATCGGATCAGGTACCGAGCCGCGACCTCTGCCGTGATGCACTCATTCGCCCAAGCTTGGAGATTCTGCTTCCGAGATTGATCGGAAACAGCGTCCAACTCCAAGCTAATCAGACGAGCGAGGTCACGCCATCTCCCTACTTCGAAAACGCCGCCTTGTAAGGTGCCGCGAACTAATGTTTTTGCTCCCACCATAGAAGAGGCGATAACCGGAACTCCATCCACGAGTGCTTCGTTCAGGACCGCTCCCCAACCATCAAACCGGCTGGGAAGGATGAGTAGATCACTAACAGCAATGACCTCTCGAACGCGTGCGTGCTCGACCGCACCCCAGAAGCGAGTCCGGTCCGTGAGACCATATTTCTGCGCCTCCACTTTCAGTACTGATCGAAGCGGCCCGTCGCCGACGAAGTTCAACTTCCATGGAACGTCCGCGAGCGTGGAGAGTGCACGCAGTATCATCAATGGATCCTTTCGCGGAGAAAGCTCTCCCGCAAAAGTTATTATTGGGACCTCGTTAGTTTGCGGCGCTGAGAGGAGTCGCGACGGATTAACGAAATAACCAAAGTCGTGAACAAGTTTCGGGTCATTGACCATACGACGAAGCTGACGCATGGCCAGGTCGCCACACGCCAGAAACATATCGTAGTCCCGTATTGCTCGCCTTCGAATCATGGGCGCCAACGCGTTTCGCACCTTGCGCGCGCATCCGCGTGGGTCCCAAGGTTCGCTCACAGCGACCAGTGGACCACCACCTGCAGCTATCAAGCGAGGCCGAATGGAGTTTAGTTCCGCATACGAATCGATCCCGGAAAAAATATGAGCATTATCATTGCGGCTCCGCTCAATGAGCACGCCAATTTCTCGTTCGGAGGGTTCTATGTGTAGTTCGGCGCCACCATAATCAGGCAGCCCCCAACCTAGCTCCCGTCGACCAGAGGCGAGTCCGCGAGTTGTCACGACTCGAACGTTCACACCCAAATCAGATAGCGCACGAACCAGAGGAGCTTGGTGTATCGAAACGCTGTTTTGCCAAAATGTGAAGGTTGTCATATCCCAATAGCACTAATACCTCAGCCGGCTAGCGGCGCTCGTCGCTCGTCGCTCAGACCAGCTCGATTTCGGTGACTGTGTGTTGTCGATTCCAAGAATGCGAGCACGCGCCACGAGGTGTCATTGACTTCGTATTCATTCGGAAGATGCGAATTCGGACTCTTCATCGCCCTAGCCATCGCGTGGCGCACCGCGCGGCGAACATTCTCCGGCTCGACCCCCGCTGTGACCATCATCCCAGCATCCAATGCTTCCGGTCGTTCGATGAAGTCGCGCAGAGTCACGGCGGGGAAGCCAAGAACGCTCGACTCCTCGCTGATTGTGCCGCTATCAGAAAGCACGAGTTTCGCTTCCTGCTGCAGTTTGACGTAATCGTTGAATCCGAACGGTGGGTGAAAAATGATACCTTCGTGGTCAGCATTCCCGTCCATTTCCTCCAGCCGCTTACGAGTTCGTGGGTGCGTTGATACGACCACGGGCAGGCCGTAATCGCTATGCAGTGCAACGAGCGATTCGATCGCCGATCGTAACCTTTCAGGGTTGTCGACATTCTCCTCCCGATGCAGGCTTACGAGAAAATATCCTCCCGATTCCAGACCTTGGCGGTCAAGCACATCGCTTTCGGAAATTTGTTCTCGATTCTGTTCCAACACTTCGCGCATGGGTGAACCCGTGAGCAAAATGCGCGACGGATGGATACCCTCCGCCAGCAGATTGCGACGCGCGTGCTCAGTGTAGACGAGGTTGTAGTCGGCGACGTGGTCGACGAGACGACGGTTAGTTTCCTCCGGCACGTTCTCGTCGAAGGATCGATTGCCCGCCTCCATGTGGAATACAGGAATCTTCATCCGCTTTGCGATCACGGCCGAAATGCAACTGTTCGTATCACCGAGGACGAGGAACGCGTCGGGGCGCTCCTCGAGAAGGACCTCCTCCGTCTTCGCCAGAATCGATCCGAGCGTTGCACCCAGTGACGATGTGTCGGCCTCGAGGAAGTGGTCAGGTCGACGCAGCCCCAGATCTTCGAAAAAGACCTCGTTGAGCTCGTAGTCGTAGTTCTGCCCGGTGTGAACAAGGACCTGATGGGTGTGCTCATCGAGAAGCTTGATCGTCGCCGAGAGGCGAATGATCTCCGGCCTCGTCCCAACGACGGTCACCACTTTGAGTTTGTCGGACATGTCACACTACCTCGGCAATCGTGTCGGGGTTCTGAGGGTCGAAAATGTCGTTGGTCCAGAACGATGTGTACAGCACGTCATCACCGATGTTTGTGATGTTGTGAGCCCACATCGTCGGCATGTCGATCGCGCCGGGGGCATCTCCCGAGATCTCGAAGGACACGACCTCTTCAGAATACAGGCGGCGAAGCGAGATTCTCGCCCGACCCTGAAGTACTGTGAAACGCTCGATCTTCCGACGGTGGTAGTGGTTACCACGGGTAATGCCGGGCGCAGTCGTCGAGAACGAGGACTGTCCGGGTCCACCGTGCGAACGGATGATTTCGAAGAACGACCCGCGAAGGTCAGCGTGACGCGTCAGGTCTATCGGCGACTGCCCAGGGAACGTGTACGAGCGATAGGTGTTGAACAGATCTCGATCGAAATCATCAGCGACATTCGGGATCTCGCCGCGACTGTAAAGACGGGCGTACCCGTTGAGGCGAGCAAGTAGGCCAGACACCGTCTCGATCTCCTGGAGTTTATCCAGTGCAGTGAGTGGAACGGCACCGGTGAGCAGGTCAGCGGCGTTCTGCGCATGCAAAAGCGTGAGCTCCTTGTCATTCTCGACCATGGGGCTCTCGCCGGACGCAACCAGGTGGCTGAAGGTCGCCGTGACCGCGTTGTAGAACGGGCGTCCATGCTCGCCAAAGAGATTCGGCAAGCGAACGTCTAAGAACTCAGCACCGATGTCGGATGCTGCGACAGCGAGGATCTCCGCCACCCTGGCCTTCGCTTCGCCATACACCGACCCGTTGGTCGACTGAGTGGAGTTCGCGTAGACCACTACCGGCGGTGGCATGGACGCCGTTCGAAGCGCGGATGCAAGTTGTTCTGCAAAGTCGATATTGCCCATCGTGACCTGCTCATCCGTCCCACGATTGACGCCAGCGATGTGGATGACGCGAGAGCTGCTGTCCACGGCCGACCTCGCGTCGGCGAGATCAAAAGCGTCACCGACCGGTACGATCTGCGCTGGGATGCCCGACTCGCGCAAGGCAGCTCGCAAGTGCCACCCAAGAAACCCTCTCGCCCCGGTTACTGCGATTCGGCTCACGAGTCTGACGCTATCGTCTCGGGAAGCCCAGCCTGTCGCAGTTCTGCCCTAACCTCGGGCAACGTGAGAAGGAGCTGCTCAACCTCACGAACAGTCATCTGCTGCACAGTGTGAGAGTCGTAGTCTTCGAATCGGTTCTGTGCTACGTCACCCTCTTCAAAGTATGCGCTGTAGTTGAGATCACGGTTATCTGCCACAACGCGGAAGTACTCGCCCATATCGCGGGCACGCGACAGCTCCTCGCGAGTCGCAAGCGCCTCAGACAGCTTCTCTGCGTGTCTGGTCCCAATGACTTCGAGCCTCGCATCGGAGCGGAAGAGGTTCAGAATTGCGTGTGCGAGCGTTCCGATCGAAGTCGCCTTCGCCTTACGGACGAAAAGGTCACCTTGTGTCGCATTCTGAAACGCGAATTCAACGAGATCCACGGAGTGCGCGAGTGACATCATGAAGCGCGTCATATCAGGGTTGGTGACCGTAATGTTTTTACCGGACTTGAGTTGCCGGATGAACAACGGAATTACTGATCCACGCGAATACATGACGTTTCCGTAACGCACACACGACACGGTCGTCTCGGTATTGGGGTTGTTAAGGCCGTGCGACTGCGCTACCTTCTCCATCAACGCCTTAGACATCCCCATGGCGTTCACCGGATAGACCGCCTTGTCCGTGCTGAGAGCGACAACCGAGCGGACGCCGTTGCGGTCGGCTGCTCGGACGACATTTTCGCTGCCGTGCACGTTCGTGCGGACAGCCTCCATCGGGAAGAACTCGCACGACGGGACTTGCTTTAGCGCCGCAGCGTGGAAGACGAAGTCCACGTCCCGCGTGGATCGCTCAACGCTGTCATAATCGCGAACATCGCCGACGTAGAAACGTAGGCGGGAATCGTTGATCTCGTGTCGCATAAGATCTTGTTTCGCCTCATCGCGGCTCAGGATACGAATCTCCGCGACATCTTGCTCAAGCAGCTTCCGAGCAACAGTGTGGCCGAAAGAGCCGGTACCACCGGTAACAAGGATCCGGGCACCGTCCAACGACTGTGAATTTATCATTACTTCTCCGATGGTATCGAGGACTTGAGAATCGCTTCGATTGCATCAATTCCGTGGGCGAGAGACATATGCTCGTCATAGTAGTCATGACACCGTTGCCCCATTAGCGCGCGTTCCTCCTGGGAAACAGTGTGCGCGGATCGGAATGCATGCACGAGGGAGTCGGTGCTTCCCGGCAAACACACGATGCCCAATTGGTTGTCGCTGACTATTGAGGTGACGTCGCCGGCCACATTCGTGATCACAGGCACCCCCGCATTCAGCGAGTTCTGAACCTTCGATGGGATGGTCCCACGAAATATTGGTAAATCCTGCAGCGTGACGAGTTGATAGTCAGACTCAGCATAGATCTGATCCATCTCCTCCCGCGGAACACGATCGAGGATCCGCACATTGGACGCGCCGCATTCGGCAGCCAAGTTCCGCAGCGCTTGTTCAGACACACCTGAACCAACCAACGTCAACCGAAAACCTTCGAGGTCTACGACCTGAGCCGCAGCCCTTATTGCCAGGTCGAGCGATTGCAACGGCGCGAAGTTTCCCGCGTACACCACGGAGGTTCGGCCATGTTCAGTCTCGGGTCTCGAAGCTTGACGACCTTCGTTCGCCCAGTTAGGAACGACGGTCGATAACACAGCACGCGCCCCCCTGGCAACGAGAAGTTCTCTCATGGTTGGCGCAATCGCTATGACACCCGCCGCTCGGCGATACAGCGACTGTAGCCAGGGTGTCAATGACCGATCGATCAACTGCGATATCGCACCGGGGACCAACGACGACTGGGTCACAGACTCGGGCCAGAGATCCTGCACATGTAATACGAAAGGTGGCCCCCCGAACGCCTTCCAGATCGCTGGCCCAATCGCCGCGGTCATCTGCGTCGCGTAGACGTATATGACGTCGGCTGATTGTAGCTCTCGCCATCTCACTGCCGAGGCAGAAGCAAATGAGAGATAGGTCAAGATTCGCGTAATCGGATTCTGCGAATGAGAGACGAACGTTGGCACCCGGCGTACGCGCACCCCGCTGTCGTCTTCGACGTGATGCCACGACTGCCTATAGCCGTCGAACACACGCCCCCGTGGATAGCTAGGGAATGCGGTAATGACCCGCACCGAGTGACCGCGCTCCCGCAGGCTGCGGGCAAGGTCCGTGGGAATACGCGCATCTTCTGGTGCATAGTACTGGGTAACGATCCCGATCTTCACTCGGACGACTCCTCAAGCTGAGCGAGGTATTCGTCCCTCAGAATTCCCACTTGCACGAGATCCCAGTAGCGGTCACCTCTCCACACGTGTTGGCGTGAAGTGCCTTCCACCGTCCAGCCGCACTTATCCCTATACAGTCCAAGCGATGCCTCATTGAACGAAAGAATCTGAGCATAGAGGCGATGCAAACCGGCGTCGTTGAACGCGAAGTCTGTCATCAGGCGGATGGCCCGACTGCCATATCCCTGTCCGCGTACGTCCTGAGCACCTCCGAGCTTGATGGCAGACATCGCGCTTCTGTTTCGCCAGTCGATATCCCATAACCCAGTAACGCCGACCGGTCCGTCACCCTCGCGCTCAATCAGAAAGCGCCGCACTTGATCGGAGTCAGTTCCTTGCTCGAACCAACGCTCTTGTCCGCTGATGGACAATGGCCAGTCCCAGCCGACTACATTTCCTCGAACACCGGGGTCGTTCGCTAGATCCCGCAAGAAAGGCAAGTCTGCTCTTTCAATGGGGCGAAGCCCCAGCACACCGTCACTCAACATTTTGGTCACCTTTCAGCGGCAAGGGTGCGAGGTCGTCTACGTCGACCGCTGACTGATCGGTCCTGATACCCGAACCTCGAAAAACGCGAACTACCGTCGCGCCAAGAATCCTAAGATCTGTTGCCAACCCGACTGCCTCGATGTAGCGCAGATCGGTCTCTATTCTCACCGACCACGGTGCCTCGTTGCGATGCAACACTTGTGCGAGACCAGTTAGACCTTGGGGAACGCCGACCCGGCCGGCCTGTCGCTTCGTGTATCGCGCGTATTGGCTGGGCAAGGCCGGCCTCGGCCCGACTATCGCGATGTCGCCCTTGATGATGTTAAATAGCTGAGGGAGCTCGTCGAGACTCGTCCGCCGCAAAAAAACTCCAAGAGGAGGAATCAAGTTAAGTTCAGCGGGCATGTATCCACCGCCGCGCTTCTCAGCATCGTGAACCATCGTCCGAAACTTGAGAATCGAAAAGATTCTGCCATGCTGACCAATCCGCTGCTGCCTGAACAGCACTGGCGATCCCATGCGTAATCGCACCGCTATCGCGATCGTGATCAACACGGGCGCTAAGACCAACAATGCGATAACCGCCATGAATCGATCTACAACTCCACGTAGTCGCAAATATGTCGACAAGTGCCCGGTCACGACGCTACCGCCCTGTAGGCGGGGAAGAAGGATCCACTCCGAAGTATCGTGGAGTCGACTCCAAGCAACTCCGATCGGGCGTCGATAAGACCGTCATACACATCTGGTTTCACGATCAATCGCCCGACGAAGAACGGGAGCGCCCGCCCTCCGAACGACGATTTGAATCGGAAGAGTCCATCGTCTCGAGCCGTACCGCCCCCGAGATGGAACTGCTTGTGGCCATGCTCGGTAGCCCACCGCATCGCTGTCCAAATAAGGAGGTTGTTCGCTCCGTTCCTCGCCGCCTCTATGACGGATCCCGAGAGGTGGTAGTGCACGGCGTCCTCGTCGATGAGCAACAGCGTCGCGGCGACTACATCACCGTCTGTGTCTAACACTTCGATGAGGCGCATATCCACGTCCGTTGCACACACGAGTCTGTCGTAGTAGTCATCCTGATGGCGGTGTGCCGAAGACGCCACCACGCGATCCATCGCAGCATCGTAAACACGTCGAAATCCTGTACCCGAACGTAAATCCAGCGGTCGACTCTCGACAACACGCGCCCGCAGTCCCTCTCGCTCGGCCTTACGGATGGCTGTACGGGACCGACCATGCATGCGGTCCCACATCGTTTCTTCCTCGTCGAGATCAATGATCACCGTCTCGGATAGCTCCTCGAGATCGAGGTCGGGGACGCTGTGTAGGCGCGCGACGTCGTCCGTATACGGCGCGAATCGAAAGAAAACAGACACAATCTCACGCTCAGCTAAGAGATCACGCGTCGCGCGCCATGCGCTAGCCACCTCGTCCGCGTTCATGCTCGAATCCACATGAATCCCCGAATATCCATACGGTGAAACGGCATCACGGTGGCTCGAGTCATCAATCTCGAAGATACAGAGCGGAACGCGCCAACGTCCCGTCACGTCCCCAACCACATCCCAGTGGGCACCAATTGTTGAGGACGCCGCCTCGCCGTAGCCTCTCGACTGATATACGTTCACACCGCTGTGACGGTCCAGCCAGCCAACGTTCATCGCTTGATCTCCTGAATGATCGCTCGCGCGACGCGCTCCATGTCTCCGCGATCGTACCGGTGGTCGATCGGTACCGAGAACAGGTCGGAACGCCATGCAGCGAGCCCCGCGACGCCCGTTACCCGCGGCCAGTGGATGGCGCCGTAGACGCCTCGGGCCGCCAACCCTGCTTGAAGCCTCTTCGGCTCGTCCACAGAAAGCACAAGATGTGAAGGCACATCCCCGTCGACGGTCTGAAACGAGTCAATTGCCGCGGCTGTTAGACGGGCCCGCAAATGGGCTGCGTTTACAAGCCGGGCCTGGGCCATTGCTTCATAAGGGAGCACTGCGATCGTGTCGACGCTACGAGATGACGCGCGCTGGAGTCTCCCCGTGCGCTCTAGTGTTTTGTTTTCTTGGATGAACAATGTGCGATAGTCAGAATCAGAGTCATCGCGGAGAGCATCACGCTTCGCGTCCATTGCGGTCCATCTCAACGAATCGCTCTCCCCAAGTAAGCTCGCGGCTTGCAGGACCTCGTCGTCGCCTTTGAGATACGCACCGTCACCGACCGGAAGCAGCTTGCGCAGGCTGGCGAACGAATAGTCAGCATATTCGCTCCCCGGACGGAAAACACGATGTGTCTCGTCCTCGATCACAACTACGCCAAGCCGTTTGGCCTCGTGAGCAATAGCCTGATGCACGCGGTCAGGGCTTCGCCCGAAGTAGGCGGCGAGCAGAATGACCGTGCGCTCTGGTTCCTCGCCTAGCATCCGGATTGCGTTCTCAGGCAGCCCAAGATCGTCGCTCAATCCGAGGGAAGTCACGCCCCATCCGAGCGCGATGAACGGCTCGATCATCGATTCGCAGAGCAAACCCGGGACCAGCAGTTGATTGCGTCCTTGCTTAGAGAGCGTCTCCGCGACCAGCCTTAGCGCCTGGCGACCAGTCTCGAGATATGCCACCCGTCTGCCGTCACGCCCCCACGGGGGGATCGTCAGCTCAGCGGTCTCCGTCTGCGACAAGGATTCAAAATCGGACCCGATCGGCTTGGAGTTCAACGAAGAGCCACTCACCGATCAGCGCTCCTTAAGAAAGCTCGCGACCGCGACCAGCACCCGTTCGCGTTGCTCAGCAGCCAGAGCTGATCCGCTGGGCAGCGTCAAGCCCTGTTCGAAGAGCGCTTCCGATGTGCGATTGATCGTCCCGCGTGAACCGCTGAATACCGGCTGCAGGTGCATAGGCTTCCACAATGGACGACTTTCGATGCTGGCTTCGGCAAGAACCGTGGCCAAATCGCTTGGAGACCAACCCGCGACCGCTTCATCAACGATGATCGACGTCAACCACACGTTGTCGGCCTCGTCGCCCTCGGCACCGAACACCTCGACGCCGTCGACGTCGGCAAACAACTCCTTATAGAGCTCCCGCATTTCCCGTCGCTTCGCGATCATCTCGTCGAGACGAGACAACTGCGCGCGCCCCAACGCCGCCAACAAATTGCTCATGCGGTAGTTGTATCCGATGTCGGTGTGTTCATAATGAACGACAGGTTGCCGTGCCTGGGTCGCCAAGTAGCGCACATGCTTCGCAAACGATTCGTCGTCGGTCAACAGCATGCCGCCGCCCGACGTCGTCATGATCTTGTTGCCGTTGAACGAGACGATCGATGCGCGGCCGAAGCTGCCCGCCGCCTTTCCCGCGTGGGTGGCACCTAGGGATTCCGCGGCATCCGAAAGCACCGGCACGTCGAATTCTGCAGCGATCGCGAGAATCGACGTGTAGTCGACGGCTTTGCCGAGCAGGTCGACCGGAACGATCGCCGCAACTGTCTCATTCGCGGCGCGCAGCGAGACAAGAGCCTCACGCAGCAGCGCCGGATCCATGTTGCCGGTCGCAGGATCAGCATCGACAAAATGAGGCTCGGCGCCGGTGTAGACGATCGCGTTCGTCGTCGCGGCGAACGTCATCGTCGAGGTGACGACGACGTCGCCGGGCTTGACGCCCAAAGTCAACAGCCCGAGGTGCAATGCAGCGGTGCCAGAGCTGAGTGCGACCCCGTGCGCCACCCCGACGCGCTCGGCGAGCTCGCGCTCGAACGCGTCGACGTCTGGCCCGAGTGGTGCGATCCACCCCGAGCGCATTGCCGCCACAACCGCGTCTTCCTCAAGCTGTCCAACATCGGGGGACGACATGTAGATGCGTTCGCTCACTTCGGGCTCTCCGTGTTACTCAGGCGAACCGGCTCGATGATCGCCGTGTCGTTGTTGCGCGGCTCCGACACCATTCGCGATTCCCATCCTGCCTTGTCCAGGTGCTCCGGCGAGATCGGGTCGGCTGTCGTGTGCGACACCTTCGAGTGGAAGGGGCGCTCAAGATTCTCGCGGTTTCCTATCAGCACCTCATGCAGCTTCTCACCTTGGCGCAGACCCGTGAACACAATCTCAATGCTCTTTCCCGACATCGCGATCATCCGCTTGGCGACTTCGAGAATCGACACCGGCTCGCCCATGTCGAGAATCAGAACCTCTCCGACTCGGCCGATGCCACCTGCCTGGATCACGAGCTGACATGCCTCGGGAATGGTCATGAAGTAGCGAGTGACGTCGGGGTGGGTGACCGTCAGCGGTCCGCCGGCCTCGATCAACGCCTTGAACGTCGGCAGCATAGAACCGCGGCTGCCGATCACGTTCCCGAAGCGCACCGAGAGGTAGCGCATCCCGGTCTGCTCCCCCGCCCACGCGGTGAGCTTCTCGGCGACGCGCTTGGAATGGCCAAGCACGCTCGTCGGATTCGCCGCCTTATCGGTCGAGATGTTGACGAATGTGTCCACTCCGACGGACCGCGCGGCCTGCAGCACATTGAGTGTGCCGAGCACATTGGTCTTCCACGCCTCATCCGGGTACTGCTCGAGCATCGGCAGGTGCTTCAGCGCAGCGGCGTGGAACACGACCTCTGGGCGGCGAGAAGCGAAGATCTCGTTGAGCGTCGCGCTCTCGCGGATATCGGCGAGAACCACGTCCTTGGTGTCGAGAAGGCCGTGACCAGACGTACCGAGCTGTGCGAGCTGGAGCCCGGTCTCGTCGCGATCGAGCATGATGAGCTCACTCGGACCGAATTTCGCCAGCTGCCTGCACAGTTCCGACCCGATCGACCCACCGGCACCGGTGATCAATACGCGGCGGCCCGTGACATAGCCGGCGATGAGCTCGACGTTGGTGTCGACCGGGTGCCGGCCGATCAGGTCTTCGATGCTGATGTCACGCACGTCAGCGGCCGATTCCTCGCCACTCACCAGGTTGGAAAGAATGGGAGTCACCGAGACAGCCAGCCCAGCCGATGCGGCCGCGTCGGTGAGGCGACGAAGAAGAGCACTGTCGGCGCGACCAATCGCGATGACAGCCACCTTCGCCCCGGTGCGCTCGGCCGCTGCGGCGATCTGGCTGGTGCGGCCGATCACCGGAACACCGCGCAGCCTCAGGTTCTTCTTCGCCGGGTCATCGTCGAGAATGCCGACCGCGCGAATCGGAGAGGTGGGGTCTGTGGTGATGTTGTGCAGTAGCGTGTCGCCCAGGTAGCCGGCACCGATGATCAGGGCGGGTTCGGCTTCGTCACCAGGCTTGCGGTTGCGCTCGAGCAGTAATCGGGCGAGGTATCGCACACCGAACATCAGCAGCAGCACGAAGGGGAACGCGAGGATGACCGTGCCGCGCGGGATGCTGAGGAGCGGCCCCACCGTCATCACGATCACCGACAGGACGAACGCCTGCGCGGTGACAGCGAGGCCGAGGGTGCGTACCTCTTCGAAAGACCCGTAGGTGAAGCGGCCCCGATAGAACGCCAGGAAATAGCCGACGACGACCTGCAGCGCTGCGGCGATGAGCGCCAGCACCAGCGTCGCAATCCAGCCGCCCACCGAGGGCTCGAACTCGAATCTCAAAACGACCGCGGCCAAGATGCCGACGATCCACGCCAGGCTGTCGACGATGGCTGCGGCCATACGCCGCCGACGCTGCGCGACAGACACGATCGTGATCGACCCGGTATCTGTGCGCACGCCGCCGCTGTCTGCTGAATTCACTGTTGCTGCCCCCCCACCAAATGCAGCACCTCTGCCGCGCATCAGCTGGGCTCCTCGAGTCCATTCAGCTGACTGATAATTCGTTTACATCGTGACACACAACTACGCATCGACCGTGCACTGCTTCTCTGCATTACCCACATCAGATTTGTACGCGCCGATCAGCCTTCGAACAGGCCACCGCCGTCATTCGGATCCGTACCAGGGTCAGTTACGGGGTCAACTCCCGGGTCAATTCCCGGATCCGTCCCAGGATCAGTGGTGCCAGGATCGGTCTCGCCTGGATCGGGCGTCGGCGTCGGCGTTACCGGCTGCTGATTATTCTGCGACTGTTCACGCTCTTGTTCCTCAAGCACTCGCACGCGCAGATCCTCTTCGCGAAGAGCTAGCACGGCATCGCGGAAGGTCGTGAGCGCCGCAGTTCCGGCTGCGCCGTTCAGCGGAGTCGCCGCCACGGCCGCGGCGGCAGTGGTGACGGCATCCCTGAACGTCTGACCGGCAACCGGATAGGCGTCATTCTGGGCCGTCGCATACGCGGTGAGGCTGCTGGCGAAAGCCGCGAGCTGACCGGTGTACGCGGTGTTCAGTGCATCGACCGAGGTGCGAGCCGTGCGCAGTGCGTCGGACGCTTCGTCCAAGGCGGTCGACGCTTCTTGCACCGTATTGATCGCATCCGCCACGCTCGTGAGCGAATCCTCATCGATGTTTCCGCGCTCGTATGGCGCAGGCGCGGGCGGAACGACCGTCTGCTCGAGCCCCGTGCGATACGCGTCGACCGCCTGGACGGCCGCGGCAAGAGCCGCCGGATCAGCCGTCTCGGCGCGCTCGGCCGTCGCCGTCAACTCATCCAGCGCGGCGCGGGCGAGCGCAGAATCCGCGAGTCCCGTCGCAATGCTCTCTTCGAGTCGTGCCGACGAAGCGGCGAGAGAATTCTCTGCTCCAGCCAGCGATGCCTCGTCTGCGGCCAGCATCTCAACCGCGTCGGATGCCGGATCAGCGCTCGCGACCTGCACTCCGGTGAACACGGCTGTCGCGGCGACCACGACGACGGCGACTGCGCCGACGATCGTGTTGACCCAGTCGATGCGTCGGTGCCCCCGGTGCTTCTTGGACTTCTTGCTCTTCTGAGACGAGACGAAGATGACTGACGGCGTACTGTTCACGACGGCCGAGTCGACCAGATTGACGAGCCTGACGGCATCCGCCCCCTCGGCGTGCGGACGAGATTCTTCACGAGGGCGGCCCACGAGCGCTTCGAGCAACGGGTCCGTCCGCGGCGAGTCCGTCACGGCGCGCGCGGGCAGATCGAGATCGGGCATCTCGTTGCTCGAAGACATGGAACCACCGTTCTGGAGGCGCGCCAAGGACGGCTGCGGATTGGACTACTCTCTGTAAGGATACCCGGCGGCCGCCGACGACATTCGAAGACTGGAGAGCGATGACCGCGCAGGACTATGTGCGTCTGCTGCGACGCAACCTCGTCCTGATCATCTCGCTGACCCTCATCGGTCTCAGCATCGGCGTGCTGATCGCGCTCACGACGCCAACCCGGTACACGACGTCGACACAACTACTCGTGTCGGCGCAGGCCGGCGATGCGGCGACGCCCGCCGAACTCAACCTCGCTCGCGGATACGCGCAGCAGGCCGTCACCAGTTATGTCGACATCATCCCGAGTTCGCTCGTGCTGCAGCCCGTCATCGACGACCTCGGCCTCGATTCCACCGTCGCTCAGCTGTCATCCAAGGTCAGCGCCACGGCATCCACAACGAGCACTGCGATCACCCTGACCGTCTCCGACCACAATCCGGCTCAGGCCGCACGCCTCGCGAACGCCATCGGTGACAGCTTCACCGCCGTCGTCGCAGAGCAACTCGAACGCCCTGTCGACGCGCGGCCGAGTCTCGTGCGCATCGACACGCTCGAAGCCGCCTCGGTGCCGGTCTCGCCCGCCGCGCCGAACGTTCCGCTCACTGTGGCGCTCGGTGCGCTGCTCGGGCTCGCCGCCGGCACCGCCATCGGCGTGCTGCGCTCGGTGCTCGACAACCGCATTCGCACGCTCGACGACGTCGAACGCGCGGTATCCGCGCCGATGCTGGGTGGCATCGCTCTCGACCCTCAGGCCAAGAAGCGCCCCCTGGTGGTGGCCGCCGACGCGCGCGATCCCCGTGCCGAGGCTTTCCGCTCGCTGCGCACGAACGTGAAGTTCCTCGACCTCGGCGAAGGGTCGATGGCGCTGACCGTCACCAGCGCCGGCCCTGGCGAGGGAAAGTCGACCACGACCGCCAACCTGGCCATCACCTTCGCCGAGTCTGGCGCGCGCGTCGCCCTCATCGACGCCGACCTGCGACTGCCGCGCATAGCCGACTACTTCTCGATCGAGGGGGGCGTCGGACTGACGGAGGTGCTCATCGGGCGCGCTACGGCAAGCGAGACTCTGCAGCACTGGGGCCGCGGGGCGCTGTTCATCCTGCCCGCCGGCACCATTCCACCGAACCCGGCAGAGCTGCTCGGATCGAGCGCGATGACCGCGCTGCTCAACGACCTGAAGGCGGCCTTCGACATCATCCTCATCGACTCGCCGCCGGTGGGGCTGGTGACGGATGCTGCGGTGCTGGCGCGCCAGACGCAGGGAGCGATCCTCGTCACGGCGTCCGGAAAGACCCGCGCAGGTCGACTCTCTGACGCTGAGGCGACCATCGAGAAGTCGGGTGCGAAGGTGCTCGGAACCGTCGTGACGATGCTGCCGACCAGGGGCGCAGACCGCACCGCCTACGGCGTGTACGGCGGCTGACGCGCCTGTGACATGACGCGCTGGCACGCCGGCAACCGTTTCACCGCTGAAGCCTATGGAACAATGACTGAAGCTTTGGCAACACACTGACAATCAACTCAAAGGGACCAGACCGCGTGGAACTTCGCGATTACATACGCATCCTGCACAAGAACTGGATCATCATTCTCGTGCTGCTGCTCGTCGGCCTCGCCGGCGGCGCCGCGTATGCCTTCACCCAGGCCCCGAAGTACGTCGCGTCCACCCAGCTCTACGTATCCGTGCGCACCGAGGGCGCCGCCACCGGCGACCTGGTGCAGGGGACCACCTTCGCGCGACAGATGGTCACCAGTTACGTCGACGTGATCGGCACGGCCCTCGTGCTCGAGCCGGTCATCGAAGAGCTCGATCTCGACAAGTCAGCATCCGCCCTTTCGTCGCAGATCACCGCGACCACCGCCCTCAACACGGTGCTGATCGACATCACGGTCACCGACACCGACCCCGAACTCGCGACGAAGATCGCCGATGCGACGGCGACAAGCTTCGCGAACGTCGTGCAGACCGATCTCGAGCGCCCCGATGCCGAGGGCGGGGCCAGCCCCGTGCAGATCACCATCACCGACCCGGCGGCAGAGCCCACCAAGCCGTCGAGCCCGAACATCCCGCTGTTCATCGTGCTGGGCGGCTTGCTCGGCCTCGCAGCCGGCATCGCCTTCGCCGTGCTGCGCACGGTGCTAGACACGCGCATCCACACGCTGCACGACCTCGAGACCCTCACCGACAAGCCCATGCTCGGCGGGATCGCCTACGACCCGGATGCGCAGAAGCGCCCGCTCATCGTGCACGCCGACCCGCGCAGCCCGCGGGCGGAGTCGTTCCGCTCGCTGCGCACGAACCTGCAGTTCCTCGACATCGACAGCGACTCGCGCACCTTCGTCGTCTCGAGCGCCGGCCCCGGCGAGGGGAAGTCGACCACGACGGCGAACCTCGCGATCGCCCTGGCAGAGACCGGTGCACGCGTCGCGCTGATCGACGGCGACCTCCGGCTTCCCCGCGTCGCCGATTACATGGGCGTGGAGGGCGGCGTCGGCCTCACCAACGTGCTCATCGGCCAGATCGAGATCTCAGAGGCCCTGCAGAAGTGGGGCACGAACGAGCTCTACGTGCTCGCCAGCGGCCCCGTGCCACCGAACCCGAGCGAGATGCTGGGTTCGACGGCCATGGACCGTCTGCTGGGGCCCCTCGAGGACTACTTCGACTACATCCTCATCGACGCTCCCCCGCTGCTGCTCGTCACCGACGCCGCTGTGATCGGCAAGAAGACGCGCGGCGTGATCCTGACCGCAGCATCCGGCAAGGCGAAGAAGCCCGAGCTCTCCAGCGCGATCCGTACACTCGAGACCGCCGGCGTCAACCTGCTCGGAATCGTCGTGACGATGCTGCCGACCAAGGGCCCCGACAGCTACGGCTACGGCTCGTACACGTACGGCGCGAAGGCAGATCACGGGCAGGACCCGGTGCAGCTCACGGCGGCTGAGGCGAAGCCGCGGACGCGCGCCAGGATCAAGGCCAAGGGGTAGTTCGGCGTTTCCTGGTCACCGGCATCGCGCAGTTCGGCGAGAGTCAGAGTTCCCGCACGCGTTCACGGTTCTGGCCCTCGAACGCATGAGCCATCGCGCCAAGGCCCTCAGAGGTGAGACCGTAGCCCGCCCCCACGTCACGCCAGCGTGAAGTGGCGCGCTCGACCTCGCGAAGGAGTTCGATGCCCTGTGCGCGCGTGAGACGGAATGCGTCGGCCGCATCGACGAGGTTGCGGATGTCGCGGCGTGCAGGATCATCCACGTCCGAGATCGGTGTGGATTCCACTGCTCCGTGCCGGTAGAACGGATTGATATCGAAGGCCGGAGAGAGCTGCCAGCCTGACCTGGACCGGAGCATCCCATGGTTTCGCATGTGGTCGTCGACGTTGTTGATCAACAGCGACATGGCGGCGCGGCGAAACAGTTCAACGATGTCCCCCGCGATGCTGCTCTCTCGGCCCACAGCCTCGGCGAGATCGACATAGGTGCGTAGCTCGCCGGGGTTCTTGTCCAGCAGACTGTCCGCACTGAGGTAGCCGATACGCTGTCCGGCGCCGGATGTTTCCTGTGTTCGATCGAACCTGTCCAGCACCAGCACCGAACGATCTCCGACGCGGATCAACTCGAAGGTGGGCACCGTGATGCCGGCGTCCCTTGACAGGTGCAGCGCCGTGGCTTCCCAGGCCATCGCGTCCCCGAAGTCCGCGTCTCGCGGAAGCTTTGCCAACGCGATTGATCCATCCTCCCTGAGCACGTTCGTCTTCGGCCTCGCGCCTCCCGCCGAGGTGCCGGCAGCCAGCAGTTCTGCGGTGTCGTCCGAAATCTCCTCTCCGTGTTCGAACGCCTGTGCGGCGGCGATGAGCGTCTCCAGCTCCATTAGCGCGGGCGTACGACTGAGAGGTGCCGCGGCAACATGTCCAGCATCAGCGTCTTCGATCAGGCGGTAGCGCAGAGCGCCTTGCCGAGTGGCATCGGGCACTGCGGCGAGGATCTCGACCTCACTCGCCCGGGAGGGGACCGCACCCGCCCGCTGTGCACGCCGCCGTCGGGAGGCATCGATCAATCGGCGCCCCCACAGGTCCGGCTGGCTGTCGGCGAGGCCTGAGAGCATCGCTCTGCTGCCCGAAGGAGAGAAGGTCCCCGGTGTGAGCGGAAGCGACGGTGCGAGCGGATAAGCGCTGGGCGAGACGAGGTAGTTGGGTGCGTACGAGAACGAAACGGTGCCCGCCCGGCCCCCGCCACGACCGCGGCCGCGCCCGCCGATGTCTTCGATCGTGCCGGCCGGCACGACGCTTCCGCTCGGCAGCTGCACATCGACCCAGAGCTTCATAGCCTCACCCGCTCGGGAAGTCCGCCCTCGAGCAGAGCACGGCCGCGTACGGATGTGGAGGGGTCGGTGGCATCAAGCACCCCACGCTCCAGGCCCAGCACTTCGAGCACGGCGAAGAGGTTCTCGAAGCGGACACTGCCTTCACCGTTCTCGATATTGCGCAGTGTGCCGCGAGTGATGCCGGCGCGCTGCGCAACGATCTCGGTGGTCAGACGTTGTGCTTTGCGCCACACACGGAGGTTCTCTCCGAGCTCCCGCATGCGCCGCGCGCGCTCCGGGCCTGATTGAGCCATGAGAACACTCTCCCTCGACACTTAGTGGTTACTGCAGTGACCGCAATAGCTGTTAGTGAGCAGTATAGCTGTCGTTACCGTATCTCGCCGGTGCGCTGGCGCTCTGGGCCGAGTTCGTCTTTTCCTCAGGTTCAGCCGTCCGCCCGCTCAGCTGGCGGGAGCGCCCCGGAAGACCACCTTGTGGTACAGCACGAAGCGGATCAGCACCACGATCACGATGCTGATGAGGTTGACGACGTTGAGCTCGAGCGCGCCCGTCGCGTGCCCGACGATCGCCGTCAATGCTTCCACACCGAGCCAGACGAGCGCGGCTCCCAGCAGCGTGCAGGCGAGGTTCACACCGAGGAACAGCACGAGTTCCGAGACGCGCCCTCGGCGGTCGCGGTGCCGGAACGTCCACTCCCGGTTGCCGATGTAGGCGTTGACGAGCGCGACGAGAGACGCGACGATCTTCGAGAGCACCGGGTCCCAGCCCCACACGAACACGAGCAGGTTGAACACCGCGATCTCGATGACGGTGCTGAGCGCACCGACCACGAGGAAACGGCTTCCCACGCCCACAAGGCGGCGCAGTCGGGCAGGGATCTTCACTCGACTAGGCTACTTCGTGCGCGTACTCTCGCCGCACACGCCACGTTCGTCGCCGACGACCGGTTCGCAATTGCCGACAGCCAGCGTGACTGTCCGGCGATTTGCCGTACACTGGAGCTATGGCTAGTACACCGTTGAAGGACGCACGCGTGGAGTTCCGTGTCACTGCTGATCAGAAGCAGACGATTGAGGCCGCTGCGGCAATCCAAGGACGCACTGTCACCGACTTTTCGGCCGACGTGCTGGTTGAGCGCGCTCAAGAAGTGATACAGACCGAGCGGCAACTCCGCATCGAGGCGTCGCGCTTTGACACGTTCTCCAGGCTCATGGACGAGCCCCCTCGAGCGATCGGCGAATTGCGGGAACTGATGACTCGGAAGCCTGTCTTCGTTGACTGATTTCCTGATCCCACGGCCGCTTGCCGCGGGAGACAAACTCTCCGACTTCCGCTCCGGAGAGGAGGGCCTGGACGTCTGGCTACGTGGACGCGCCCGCGGAAACGAGAAGTCGGGAGCATCTCGAACGATGGTCTCCGTCACGAGAGAAGGGCGCGTAGCCGGCTACTACTGTCTCTCTTCGAGCTCCTTGGAGCGCGAAGACGGCCCGCCACAACTTGCAAAAGGGATGCCCCCGTCGATTCCGATCGTCCTGCTCGGCCGACTCGCCGTCGACGAAGAGTTCAAAGGTCGAGGTCTGGGCTACTCGCTGCTTCAGCATGCGACAGGCCGGGCGTTGGAGGCTGCCGAAACCATCGGTATCCACGCCGTCCTTGTTCACGCGATCAACGACACGGTCGTGGGATTCTACGAACGGTTCGGATTCACGCCGTTCCCAGACGAGCAACGGACGCTCTATCTGCTCGCGCAGGACGCCCGTGCGACGCTGACGACCTGAGCGCACCGACCACGAGGAAGCGGCTTCCCACGCCGGCGAGGCGGCGCAGTCGGGCAGGGATCTTCACTCGACTAGGCTACTTCGTGCGCGTACTCTCGCCGCACACGCCCGCCGAGGAACCTCTTTGACCTTCTCTCATCTCGCCATCGTCATGCCGGCCTACAACGAAGCCGAAGGCATCCGAGGCTTCATCGACGAGATCCGCGACCACGTCTCTCCGCTCGCCGCACGCGTCACGTTCGTCATCGCCGACGACCGCTCGACAGATGACACCGCCCATGTCTTCGACGACGTGGCAGACGTCGACGTGCAGACACAGCCGGCGAACCGCGGCCACGGCCCCACGGCGCTGGCCGCGTATCGCGCGGGCCTCGCATCCGAACCCGATCTGCTCGTGCATGTCGACGGCGACGGACAGTTCCTCGGCGCAGACTTCGTTCGCCTCATCACCGCGGCCGAGTCCACCGGCGCCGATGTCGTGCACGGCGTGCGCGACGGACGCACCGACCCCTGGTACCGCAAGGTGCTCACCGGGGCTGTCGGGCTGCTGATCGCCGCAGCATCCGGTCGTCGCATCCCCGACGTCAACACTCCCCTGCGCGCCTACCGTCCGTCTGCTCTGCAGGCTCTGGTGGATGCCGTGCCCGCCGACGCGAGCGTGCCGCACGTGCACTTCTCGCTCGCCGAGGCACGCGGCGGCTTCACCGTTCGCTACGTGCGCGTGGCCAGCATCCCGCGCCGCGGCGAATCGACCAGCGGCACCATGTGGGGTCGCGCCGCCGACCTGCGCCTGCCGCCCAAGCGTCTGCGCCAGTTCGCGATCGCCGCGCTGCAGGAGGTGTGGACGCTGTCGCTGCGTCCGTCGGCGCCGCTGCGCAGCATCCGCCGCCCTGGATCTGCCGATTGACATGATCAGAGCTCGCTCCATCGTCTTCTGGGTGCTGGCCGCGGCGCTGCTGATCGGGCACGTGCTCGTCGCGTGGCAGAGCCTGACCGTCTGGCGGTTCTGGGAAGACGAGGCGTTCAACCTGACCGTGCCGCGCAACCTGCTCGCCGGTCTCGGCTACGCGAGCGACGGTGCGCTCTCGGGGTCGACGATCACCCTGTTCGACGCGCGTATCTCGACCGGTCCTGCCGTGCTGCTGCCGGTCGCCGCTGTGCTCGCGTCCGGCATCGACCCGGTCATCGGCGCGCGGCTGGTGCCGCTCGCGTACTGGGCGCTGCTGCTCGCCGGGCTCTGGGTGCTCGGGCGCCGCATCGGCGGACGCTGGGCCGCCCTCGTCGCCGTGGCCGTGCCACTCGCGTTCACCACGTCGGCCACGGTCTCGCCGATTCAAGGGCCGGCTGATCTGCTCGGCGAGATCCCCGCGGCGGCGCTGCTCGTCTGGGCGCTCGTCGTGCTACCGCGGCGCGCATGGCTCGCGGGGCTGCTGGTCGGACTCGCCGTGCAGGCAAAGCTCATCGCACTGCTCGCGCTGCCCGCGTTCGCCGTGGCGCTGTTCCTGCTCGCTCCGGGGACGGGATGGGCGCGCGTTCTCGCGTTCTTGCGACGCTCGTGGGTGCCGCTGGTGTTCCTGGCGCTACCGACGTTCCTGTTCGAACTCGCCGCCCTGATCACGTTCGGCTTCAGCGGATTCGTCGACCACCTGCGTGCACTGCTCGGGTTCGTGCGCAGCGGCGGCCAGCCCGGCGAGCCGACGACCGTGGTGCAGAAGATCACGACGCTCGCGGAGTCGTGGTCGGTGCCGGTGTGGGTCGCCCTCGTCGTCGCAGTGGTGTCGGTCGTTCTGATCGTCGGGGGGCTGTGGGTTTCGCGAGGGTCTGTTTCTTCTGACGTTCTCGTCTATCTTGGCGCCGCGGCGGTCGGCGCTCTCGCGTTCGTCGGCTGGTGGGCGACCGCGTCTCACCTGCCGCTGTGGGTGCGGCATCCGGCCCCCGGCGTGTTCGCGTTCTTCCCGATCCTCGCGGCCGGTGCTGTGTGGGGAGCCCAGCGGATGCTGCGCCGCCCTGCGCTGCGTATCGTCTCGGTCGCTGCGGTGGGGGTTGTCGTTCTGGGGCTCGGCGCGGGGGCGGCCCTGCACTCGGTCGCTGCGACACAGCCGCCGTGGCTCACGCTCGAGACGCAACGCGCCGCCGTCGCACCGCTGAAGGAATGGGTCGAGGAGAACGACGTCGAATGGCTCGCGGCCGAGCCGTGGGGGGCGGCGGTCGCTCCCGTGGTGATGACCGGGGCGCACGTGGGGCTGTTCGACGCCGCCGCCATGGCGGACGTGCCGCGCCTGACGGGGGCGGAATGCGCCACCGAGGTGCTCGCGGACGGTGGGCTGTTCCGGATCTGCGCTGCGCCCTAGGGGTCTCTGCGCTGCGCCGTAAGTGGCGTGGCACGCCGTAGGTGGGCGTGGCATCGCAGCATCCGCTCGCTGAGCGTCTGACGGCTCGCTGAGCTCGTCGTCGAAGCTGTTCAGCCTCCCGTGAAGGCGTTCGTGATGACCGTGAACCCTGCCGCATCGCAGGCGTCGAAGAGCACGGCTGCGGGGACGTACCACTCCTCTGAGCCGATGTCGGTGGGATTCAGATCCTGAACCGCGGGAAAGTCCTGCTTGAGCGTCGCGAGCGCTTCGGCCACCGGACCCTCGTCAGCCGACGGGATGTCGCCGAGAAAACGAGACGCGAGGCTGTACCAGGCGTTCCTCTCCTTCTGACCCATGCGGTCCTGGTGGAGGGCGGTATCCGCGTTGAGCAGGATCGTCTGGATGTCGGCAAACCCTGAGCACGTGGCCTCGTCGTCTGCGGCCGTCGTCTCGGCGGTCGACGGGGTGGCTGTCGGGGTGGCTGTCGGGGTCGGCGTAGGGGTGTTCAACGCTTCATCCGGCCCGGCGATCGCCGTGCAACCGGTGGCACCCACGAGGAGCAGCGCCGCACCGATCGCAATCGCAGCGTGTCGAGCGGAGGACCGAGTTCGGAGCGACGTCATATGCCGGAGCCTAGCGGTCCGTGCGGCTCTGGACAGGCTCAGGGACCTCGGTACGCAGCATCCGTTTGCTGAGTCTGTCGACGCGGGTTCTCCACAGAGTTACGAATCTATGTTCGAATGTCTGCGGCTTCTGCCACTATGAAGTATGGCCATTTTCAGCGAGTTGCGCGACACCCTCGAGGGGTTGGAAACGCGCATGGGTGACGTCGATATCGACGTCCTGCTGACGGCCATGCGCGGGCTCGACGACGACGCGGTCATCGCTGCGCTCGCCGGTGCGGCGGCGGTTGCGAACTGCGCAGAGCGGATGCTGACGGTGGGCGCCGGAGTGGTCGCAGAGCGGTCGCGGCGCGAGGCCGGGCATTCCGGGTTGGCAGCGACGCGCGGGCACCGCAATGCGGTGTCGCTGGTGCAGTCGATCGTCGGCGGCACGCGTACAGATGCGGCGCGCGCCGTGCGGTTGGGCGAGACGTTGATCGAGGGTGCGGATGCTGCGGGTGCGGGCTTCCGGGTTGGTTCAGGCGAAAGCGGCTCGGGCGACGACGGCGGAGATGGCGCCGAGTCCGGATGGGGCGGTGACAGCGGTGGCTGGGGCGACGGAGCGGGCCGCGGGGCGTCGGATGCCGAGGGGGCGGGTGCCTCGTCGGATGCCGATGGCACGGGAGCCTGGGACGGCAACACCGGTGCGGGACCGACCTCATGGGATGCCGATGGAGCGCACGCTGGGTCATCCGGGGCTGACGGCGGTGCAGGTACGGAGGCCGGCGCCGCGGCCGGCGCGGCTGCGTCACCGCACGATCACGACGTGCAGATGCCTTGGCACGAGCCGTTACGACAGGCATTGTTCGAGGGCAAGATCACGCCGGCGCAGCACGATGCGATCTTCCGGGGAATGGGCCAGCCTCCCGCCCGCGACGGCGCCGACCACCCGACGGACGCGATGATCGAGGTATGGTCGCTCGCCGCGGCGCAGCTCGTGGCAGAGGCCGCTGACATGGCCGTCGAAGAGCTCGCGCGTCGCGCGCGACAGGTGCGCGACACCCTCGACCCGCAGGGCGTGCAGGAACGGTTCGAGCGCTCGTACGCGGCACGATCGTGGCGCTCGTGGCGCAATGCGGACGGGCAGCATCACACACACATCATCTCCGATGACGAGACCGCCGCTTGGCTCGACTCGATCCGCGATGCGGCGATGCGCCCCCGCCGCGGCGGACCGAGGTTCATGACCGATGAGGAACGCGCAGCCGCGAGCGCACTCGTGGACGATCCGCGCACGAACGACCAGATCGCCTACGACCTGTTCGCGGACATCCTGCGCGCCGGGGCACTCGCCAACGCGGCGGACGTGTACGGCGCTCGCCAGCCGGGGATCAGAATCGTCACGGTCGACGGATCCGTCGGCGTGCGCGATGCGTTCGGACGGATGCTCGCCACCGGGCACCTCGAGGATCGCGGCGATGCGCTTCCGGGAAGCGTGGTCGACCGGAACCTCTGCACCGTCGGCAGCCGGAGCGTCATCGTGGACAGTTGCGGCAATCCGCTCGATGTCGGTCGCGAACAGCGACTCTTTACCGCGAAACAGCGCGTCGCGCTGGCCGTTCGCGACGGCGGATGCATGTTCCCGGAATGTCGCGTCCCGGCGTCCTATTGCGAAGCGCATCACTGCGACCATTGGCATGAAGATCTGGGGCTCACCGACATCGACCGCGGCATTCTGCTCTGCCGACATCACCACATGCTGCTGCACAACAACGGGTGGAAGATCACGCGTGAAGGACTTGGCAGGTTCATGCTCCATCCGCCCGGTCGACGCGGCCGCGGGAGTGGTGGTATCCGGGGCGATGCTGGCGGGGGCGATGCTACTCGGGAGCCGATCCCTCTCACCAGCCGATCGGCGATCCGGTGGGCATGGGATCCACCACCCGAGTGGCCGCATTGGAGAAGCATGCCCGTCGACGGCGTCGACGTGCGAACGGCTCGATCGGCGTAGATGACGCGGCACCGCAGCGGCGTCACCAGCACGTGAGAAGTCGCGTTGGTGCTGGAAAGCTCGAGCGGAATCGTCCTCATTGCGGCCGGGCGCCGCTCCGCCGGCAAGCGATTTCGTGGGAACACCGCTTTATGGCTTTCCTTCGGGCGCGGGTTCCGCTAGTGTGACGAGCATCTGAACTGCAAGACCGTGAATGTCGCTGGGAATCGGCACTCACAACGTGATCTGGGGTCACGTCGTCATGCAGCATCGTGAACACCTGCGATGGCAGATAACCCGTGCGTGTGGGACGTGCGGGCTGGGGATAAAACTGGGGAAATAATGTCGCACTGGGGATTTTTGCGTACATTCACGGCTGAGGGCCGCCGGACATGACGTCCGTCGACGATGCCCTGAGTCTGACACGCGAGGAATCAGTCGCTATAGCGACCACGATTCCGCGCGTCCGGGTCGAGAAGATCACGGCTTCCATGCCGCGTATCTCGGCGACGTTGGAGCACCGTCTGCAATGGGAACGGTCGCACCGCGTCCGCCTCGGCGCAACGGATGCAGCCGTGATCGCGATCGCCACGGGCGTCGCTGCGGTATTCCAGCTGCAACAGGGTGAACCGCCCGTGAATGTCGCGACGCGATGTGTGCTGCTGGCGGCGGTGTGGTTCGCCACGCTGCTCGCCATGCGCACGAGCGTCACGGCGCTCTTCGGTTCGAGTTTCGCCGAGTACCGAGGCATTGCGCATGCCTCCGGCCTCGCCATCGGAATGATGGCGTTCGCTGCAGTGGTGCTCGACTGGGACTCGATGCGGATCACCGTGCTCATCACCCTCCCCATGGGCCTGCTCGGCCTTCTGATGAGTCGGTGGTCGTGGCGGCGCTGGTTGAGCAACCAGCGCCGCCATGGCCGATTCACCTCACGAACCCTCGTCGTCGGCAACCGCGATGAAGTCGAATACGTGGCGCGTGCGCTGCACGTTGCCGGAGCCGGTGGCTACCAGGTCGTCGGCGCCACTCTGCTCGACGGCAATGCGCGCGAACTGACACTCGACCAAGCCACCGTGCCCGTGCTCGGAAATCTCAATTCGGTCGCTCAGGTCGCGGTCGAGCTCAGGGCCGACACGATCGTCGTCGCCGGCCGCCCAGAACGCGATCCCGACTTCGTCAAGCGTCTCGGATGGGAGCTCGAGGGAACCGCCGCAGAGCTGGTTCTCTCCAACCGCCTCGCCGATGTCGCCGGGCCCCGGCTCTCTTTCATCCCGGTCGACGGTCTGCCGTTGATCAAGATGCAGATCCCGACCTATGAAGGTGCGAAGCACCTGCTCAAGCGCGCCCTCGACATCGTCGTGTCGGCCATCGCACTGGTTCCGATCATCGTGATGACCCCGGCGCTGGCGCTGCTGATCAAGCTCGATTCTCCCGGCTCCGTGTTCTTCTTCCAAGAACGCGTGGGCCGGGATGGGAAGCCATTCCAGATCGTCAAGTTCCGTACGATGCACGCGGATGCCGAGCAGAAGCTCGCCGCTCTCAAAGCACAGCACGACGGTGCGGGACTCCTGTTCAAGCTGAAGGACGATCCGCGTGTCACGCGCGTCGGCAAAGTACTTCGCAAGCTCTCGTTCGACGAGTTGCCGCAGTTTTGGAACGTGCTCCTAGGCGATATGAGCGTCGTCGGACCACGGCCGCCACTGCCCAGCGAGGTCAGGGACTACGACGGCACAGTCTCGCGCCGGCTGTACATCAAGCCCGGCATCACCGGTCTCTGGCAGGTGTCCGGCCGCAGCGACCTGAGCTGGGACGAGAGCATCCGTCTCGACCTTCGCTACGTCGAGAACTGGTCTGTGATGACCGACCTGCAGATCATGTGGCGCACGGCCAAGGTCATGTTCGCTCCGAAGGGGGCGTACTGATGACTCTCACCGACCGTGTCAGCGGATCCGTCTCGGGATCGCTGCTCACCGGCATCCCATCGATCGACATCGACGGCACTCCAGTGCACCTCATCGATGACGAGGACGCGCGCGGCATCATCTCCGATGCCGCCGCGCGCTACGGCACACGTCCGCTCGCCGTCATCTCCATCAACCTCGACCACGTGCACCACTTCGGCACATCGCGGCTGGCCGCACGGCACATCGCAGCCGCTCCGGTCGATGACTCGCTGGAATGGCTCAACCTTGTCGACGGCGCACCCATCGCACAGCAGGCGCGGCGCGTCACCGGCACCCCGTGTCCGAAGCTGTCCGGCAGCGACCTGATCGGACCCGTGCTCGACGACGCAGGCGCACGGGGCCTGTCCATCGCCGTGCTCGGCGGAATGCCCGAGGTCACCGGTGCTCTGCGCGCACGGCTCGAGACCGACTGGCCGCAGGTCCGCTTCGCCGGGCATTGGACGCCGAGCCGCGAGGAGCTCGCCTCGCCCGCGACTTCCTCGCGGATCGCGGCCGAGATCCGGAATGCCAGGGCCGACATCGTGCTCGTATGCCTGGGCAAGCCTCGGCAGGAGCAATGGATCGCCGAATATGGTGCCGCGACCGGTGCGGGCGCGCTGCTCGCGTTCGGCGCCGTCGTCGATTTCCTCGCCGGTCGTGTCTCTCGCGCACCGAGGTGGATCTCGGACGCAGGCATGGAATGGGCCTGGCGACTGATGCTCGAGCCCAAGCGTCTCGCCCGCCGTTACCTCATCGAGGGTCCGCCCGCGTACCTCGCGGTGCGGCGCTCCCCCGCCTGATTCGGCCGCGCCTCAACACGACGAACAGCCATGCCAGTACGGCGCCGATCACTGCACCCAACGCATTCGCAACGACGTCTCGCGCGCTCGTCGATCTGGCCGGCAGCAATGCTTGCACCAGCTCGGCCGAGACCGACAGCACCAACGCCAGCAGCACACCGGCCCACGCCTTGCGGAACAGCAGCGTCAACAGGAAGCCAAGCGGGATGAACAGCACGACATTTGCCGGAGCTTCGATCCAGCCCTGCCGGAAACCCGGGATGCCCACGTCGTCGCGCATCCATTCAACGACGACCTCGAGGATCCTGCCGGGGCCGATCGGTGAGAGCAGCAGGATGCCGGCCGCAGCCGCGTACGCGACGAGCGCCCAGAGAACCCATCTCGGTCGGGGCGCAGGCGTCGGCATGGGACGAGTCTGGCATACGCCGAACGAGCAGAAGGAGACACCGTGACGCTTGCACCGCCGCAGCCGACGGCATCCGTGATCATCCCCGCCCATAATGAGGAACGAGTGATCGCCCGCACTCTCGAGCCGCTGGCATCCGCCGCCGAACGAGGCGCCCTCGACGTGATCGTCGTATGCAATGCCTGCACCGATCGAACCGCAGATGTGGCTCGTGCGTTCACCGGCGTGGTGATCATCGAGTCGGACATCGCGTCGAAGACGAACGCCCTCAACCTCGGCGACGAGCACGCCAGTGCCTGGCCCCGCATCTACCTCGACGCGGACATCGTCGTCACGGAGCAGAGCATCAGAGCGACGGCATCCGCACTGACCGCACAGAGATGGCAGGCCGCCCGACCAGAATCGGAGTTCGTCACGACCGACACCGGCCCGATCGTCCAGGCGTACTACCGCGCGCGATCACGCATGCCATCGCTTCGGCAGGCGATGTGGGGCGCAGGCGTGTACGGCCTGTCGGAGGAAGGCCATCGTCGACTCGGACGTTTCCCTGAGGTGACCGGTGACGATCTGTGGGTCGACCGCCTGTTCTCCCCCGACGAGAAGACAGTGATCGACACCGCGCCCGTCGCCGTGCGCGTGCCCCGCACCGTCTCCTCCCTCATCGCGATCAGCAGGCGCAACCTCAGCGGCGCTCGAGAATCCGCACCGGAGCCGACGGACGGGCACGACCCCGGTGGTGTCCTGCGCGAACTGCTCGGGACGGTCCGATCTCCCCTGACCGCGATCGACGCCATGGTGTACATCGCGATCGCCCTGAGCACGCGGCTCGCTCGGCGAGGCCGACAAGAACGTTGGGAGCGCGATGACACTTCTCGACGCTGACGATGCCTCGGCTCGCGTCGCCGCGATCATCGTCACCTACAACAGCTCGGCAACACTTCCCGAACTGCTCGCGTCCCTGGACACCAGCACAGTCGAGGTGCGAGCGATCATCGTCGACAACGGTTCAGCCGATGACACCCTGATCGTCGCCGGCCGAGAGCCACGTGCCCTGGTGATCGCCACTGGGGCGAACCTCGGATACTCGGGGGGCATCAACGTCGGACGCACGTATGTGCGAGAAGGCGAACACGTGGCGATCCTCAACCCGGATCTCACTGTGGAACCGGAGATGCTCGCGGGACTGCTGCAGGTCATCGACGACGATCCCACCGTCGGGATCGCTGCGCCCCAACTGCGCGGGCTCGACCACGAAGAGCGTTTCGACAGCCTGCGCCGGGAGCCGACCGTGATGCGAGCACTGGGAGACTCGATCTTCGGTAACCGCTGGCGGGGCCGTCCAGCATGGCTCGCGGAAACGTTGCGGGCGGATCGCGACTACGAGCGAGCGCATGATGTGGCCTGGGCGGGAGGTGCGGCGCTGCTCATTTCAGCGGCATGCGATCGCGCCGTCGGCGACTGGGATTCGGCGATGTACTTCCTGTATTCCGAGGAGACCGATTATGCGCGGCGTGCCCGTTCACAGGGCTTTCGCGTGCGCTATGTCCCGGACGCGGTCGCCCGGCACGAGGGATCGGGGTCCGGACAGCCGGCTCCGCTGGTCGCGCTCATCTCCGTCAACCGGATCCGCTACTTCCAGCGCCTGCACGGGCCCGTCCGCACCGGGCTGTTCCGGATCGCCGTCGCCGTGCAGCATGCACTGCGACCCCACGACCCGCGGCATCGCTACTCACTGCCGGTCGTCCTCGACCGCTCCCGGTGGGCACGGCTTCCGTCCGGCGATCCGGTGCCCTCGACCCTCAGCATCCGCTCCTCACAGAACCGCAACCGGTAGGAACCATGTCCGCAAAGTCCGCATCCGCTCCGCGGGTCATCACTCTCAACTTCCACGGGATCGGCACGCCGCGGCGCGACCTCGAACCCGGTGAAGAGCGCTTCTGGATCACGCCGGAGAACTTCCACAGCATCCTCGACACCGCTCTCGCGCATCGTCGACATGTGGAGTTCACGTTCGATGACGCGAACGAATCCGACTTCGAGATCGGCATGCCGGCCCTGCTCGAACGGCGCGTGCAGGCGCGTTTCTTCGTCATCACCGACCGCATCGACACTCCTGGTTCGCTCACGTCCGACCAGATCATCGAGCTGGCTCAGTCCGGCATGGGCTTCGGCACCCACGGAGCGAGCCACCGACCGTGGCCAGAGCTGGCCCGTGAGGGCGAGCTGCATCGCGAGCTCATCACCTCGACCGGAGCGCTGCAGGACATCATCGGGCGTCCGACGCGATACGCCGCGTTCCCACAGGGACTGTACGACCGGGCGGTTCTCAGCGAGCTGCGCCGCCACGACCTCCTGCGCGCCTACTCCGTCGACGAGGGCTGGTCTCATGCCAAATCGTGGCTGCGCACCAGGTACTCCGTCATCCACAGCGACACCGTGAACAGCATCCGGAATCTCCTCGATGCGCCAAACCTCACCGCCGGCCGATGGCCGATGCGTCCGATCAAGCAGGCGGTCAAGAGATGGCGATGACACCGCGACCCATAGTGCTGATGGGGTTCGCTCAGGCGTTCGCCGCGATCGAAGCGGCATGGTCGCTGCAGAAGGCCGACATGCGCGTCGTCGCATTCGCTCGACGCGGCACCCGCAGCGCACTCAGCCGGGTGCGCGGCGTGGAGATTCATGAGATCACACCTCCCGAGGTCAGCATCGAGCAGTGCCTGGACGACCTGCGAGCCCTGGTCGCGCAGGTGGAACCGGATGCCGTTCTTCCGCTCGACGACGCCTCGCTGTGGCTCACGTCATGCATCGACTTCGAGCGGGCCGTCGTGGTCGGGCCGACGCCGGATAGCGCGGCCGTGGCATTGAACAAGCACGCTCAGATCCAGGCCGCCGAGGCCGCCGGACTCCGGGTGCCGCCGACTCGCCTCGTGGGTTCGGCCACCGAACTCACGAGTCTTGTCTGGCCGGTGGTCGTCAAGCCAGCCGATGCCGTGCGCGCCGACGGTGACCGCCTCACCCGCCCCCGGGGAGCCATCGTGGCGGATCCGAGCGAGCTCTCCGAGGCGTGCTCCGGGCTAGGCGATGGGCCGCTGCTCGTTCAGCCATATCTGCACGGCGTGGGCGAGGGTGTCTTCGGATACGTGAACGAAGACGGCGTGGCATCCCTCAGCGCCCATCGTCGCGTACGCATGGTCAACCCGCACGGGTCGGCGTCCTCCGCGTGCATGTCGATCGACGTCGCACCAGAGTTGGAGGATGCTGTTCGTCGGCTGATCGCGGATCTCGACTGGCGTGGGATGTTCATGGTCGAACTCCTGCGCGACGATGACGGTGTGCCATGGTTCATGGAGCTCAACGGGCGCGCTTGGGGAAGCCTCGCGCTCGCTCGACATCGAGGCTTCGAGTATCCGGCTTGGGCGACCCAATTCGCGCTGGGGCTGCCACAGACGCCTGCGCCGCCGACGGCTCCGGCTCCGGTCGTCGCACGACATCTCGGCCGCGAGATCGCGCACCTGCTCTTCGTACTGCGCGGTCCGCAGTCGCAGGCTATGACCGAATGGCCGAGCCGGTGGGGAACGCTCCGCAATCTGACGCGGATCTCGCGCCGCGACCGGTTGTACAACTGGAATTCGAGACGGCCGTCGGTCCTCGCCAGCGATACGATCGGCACCCTGAGCGAGCTCGTCGCAGGCAGGAAGAAGAGATGACCGTTCTGCGCCTCGCACCACACATCCATTCCTCCTTCTCCGACGACTCCGATTGGGAGCTCGGGCGTCTCGTGCGTGTGCTTCGCCGGGCAGGATTCGATGGAGCGCTGGTGTGCGATCACGACCGCACGATGGATGCCGGCACCTGGGCGCGCATACAGAACGAGTGCGACCGGATCGGTGACGAGACCGGATTCGTGCTTGTGCCCGGTGTCGAATACCAGGACCCCGACCACGTCGTGCACCTGCCCGTGTTCGGACGCGCGCCTTTCTACGGCCGATCCCCCGTCATCGATGATCTGGTGCGGGGCGCGCGCTCGGACGGAGCCGCGGCGATCTTCGCGCATCCGCGGCGACGCGATGCGTGGAGAGAATTCGATCCGGCCTGGGCGCCGCACCTGGCCGGGATCGAAGTGTGGAACCGTAAGTATGACGGTATACGCCCGAACGACTGGGCGCTCGCGCAGGCGCAACGTCATGGGCTGCCCGCGACCGTCGCACTGGACTGGCACGGTCCGCGCCAACTGTTCCCGCTCGCGTTGCGCGTTCCGGCTCCGCCGCGAGGCAGCAATCACGAGCGCAGCGATGCGGTCATCGCTGCGATGCTCGCCGGGCGGATGCGCGCCAGCGCGTTCGGCGTCGATGTGCAGAGCTTCGATCGAGGTCCGCTGGGGCGGTCGGTGCGCGGACTCGAGTCGGTGCGCACCTGGATCGCGCCGCGGGTGCGACGAGTCGAGAACGCCATCAGGAGGCAATCATGACCACCATCGACCATCTCGTGCTGACGCGGTTCAATCTGCCAACACCAGGACCGGAGAGCCTCGTGCGCGCGCAGGAAGGCTGGCTGCAGAACCGCGTGATTCTGTTCGAGCGTCACACCGTCGCGACCATGCGCGCACAGACTGTTCGGAACTTCACTTGGATGATCTACTTCGATCCGGAGAGCCCGCAGTGGCTGATCGAGCGGCTGGCGCCGCTCGTCGACGAGGGACTCTTCGTCGCGATCTACCGCGAGCGGGTCGACTGGCAGGATGTCGTTCTGGATGCCCGTACGGTGTTCGAGGATCGCGGTGAGCTCCTGTTGACGACGAACCTGGACAACGATGACGCCGTGGCCATCGACTTCATCGAGCGACTGCAGCACGCTGCTCGACGACATCCCGGTCACGCGATCTATCTGCGCAACGGCCTCATCCTTCAGGGCGACGCGGTCTATCTGCGTGACGATCCGGAGAACGCCTTCTGCAGCGTGAGCGAGTCGTGGAACGCTCCCGTCACCGCGTGGCGCGACTGGCACAATCTGCTGCACCATCATCTGCCCGTGGTGAGCGAGGACGGACCGCCAGCATGGCTGCAGATCATCCACGGACAAAACGTCAGCAACCGGGTGCGCGGTGTACGCATCGACACCGCTGCGCACCGGGGTTCATTTCCAGGGCAGCTGGATGAGGTCGCCGCGACGCAGCCGGGTCGCATATGGATGGATCGCTCGGTGCTGCGACCATTGCGTGATCTGCGCGATCACGGGCGCTCATTCGGCAAGAAGATGATCCTACGAGTCGGCGGCAAGGATTCGCTGGATAGGGTGAAGTCCGCGGTACGACGGCTGGGCTGATCGTCCGCGTGCCCCTCGTCAGTGTCGCGACTCGTCCGGCTCTCGGCGTCAGGCTGCCGAACGCACGACGCTCGATGCGCGCACGGGGCCCGCCACCGCATCCTGGCTCGCCGAACCCGCGGGCGACGACCAGTGCGCGTATTGGAACTCCTGCGCATTGGCCCACGAGATCGTCCGAATCGCACCGCAGAGGCCGAAGAGCAGGAACAGCAGGCCGGCGGCGATCGGAAACGAGAGTCCGTCGAAGAACGCCAGCAGTAGCCCGGCGGTCGCCGTCGACGCAGCGAGGGCACGCCCCACGAGCCGGGTGTCGTCCCGCTCCGCTCGACGCGCGGCAGACGCCGCGCTCCATACCGCGACGACGAATATCGCCGCGAATGCGAGCACACCCAGGATGCCGGTCTCGATGAGAGTTCCGAGCCATTGATTGTCGAAGATGAAGTAACGCGGCAAGAGGGTGCCGGCTCCCACGCCGAGCAGAGGCACCGCGCTCAGGAACACCGGGGCCAATGCGAGACCTGCCTGACGCGACTGGGTGCTGGAGTCATTTCCCACGCCGAGGAACATTCCCACGACCGTGCCGTAGAGCCCGGGTGTCGCGACCACGACGACTGCCGCCAGGATCGCGCCTCCGACGATGATGACCGCACGATATCGGCGCGGCAGCGCGGGAATCATGAAGAGCACCCCGACAGCGAAACCGATCAGAGTCGATCGCGACACGGCCAGGAAGGACGCCACTGCCAGTACGGCGAGGAAGACCCACCACCGAAGACGCCGGGATTCATGCCGATGTGCGACTCGCAGAATCGCCACGGCCAGCGCCAAAGGGACGGCGACTGAGAGCGCTGTCCCATACTCCAGCGGATGCGTCGCCGTGCCGGATGAGCGCAGGAACATGCCGCGGGTGTCGATGCCGCCTGCGGATTCGGAGAACCCGGGCAACCCGCTGAACACTTCGAGAAAGCTCTGACCGGTGAGGAACTGCACGATGCCGAGCATCGCCAGCAGAGAGCACGCGATCACGATTCGACGCAGGATGGTGAGCAGGTCGGACATCGACCGGATCCCGTCGATCGCCACCAGCACCACACCGGTCCAGGACACGTACCGCAGTATTGCCGAGATCGCCGGGCTCACCTGGTCGGCAGGCTGCCCGCGCAGCAGCGCGACAGCGAATCCGATCAATACGATCACCAGGAACACGCCGAGTGCGACTCTCACGGGCTGCCCGACCACCTCGACCGGTCGACGCTGAGTCTGTAACCGGGAGAAGGCCCACCATACGAAGAGAACCACGCCCCACAGGAACTGAGGCCGGCCGTATGCTCCCAGAGCGCTGATGGCCAGATTCGAGGGGAATCCGACCAGCAGCACGAGATAGATCGTGAGCATCGTCACCGCCGAGAGACCGCGTCGCTGTCGTATTCCCCGATGACTTATCGCGGCGACCGGAGTCGGGAGCAGCGCCGGCGTGCTCATCATCTGCCCGCCACCACGGCGGTCTTCCTGCGCAGGCGCGTCTTCTTCTTCGTCGACGTGCCGTCTTCTATCGGCGGTTCCGAGTCGTGCGGCGTTTCTGTGTCGTTCGGCGATTCGCCGACCGCTCCCGGCTCGTGTTCGTATTCGGGATCGGATCCCGACCGGGTGTGCTCCTCGACTTCATCCTCAGCGCGATCTTCGGCGTGCTCACCGGTGTGCTCTTCGGCGTGCTCATCGGCGACCTCATCGGTGACGAGGAGATCATCATCCGCCCCCTCCTCATGCTTCGCGTGCTCCACCGCCGAGCGTGACCGGCCTCGCCGCTGCGACCGCGACCTCGCGAGACCGTCGATCAGCGCGACCATCAGCAGTGTCAGCGCCACCGTACCGGCACCGGCGATGCCGGAGGCGACAAGGCGTGTCTTCTGCTCGACCAGGCCTTCGTCATCAGTTGTGAGTGTGACCAGAGAGATCCGGTCAGTGCTGGGTATGCCCTGCGTACGCTGGATGTCGAGCAGCGTGGAACCGGTCAGCTCGAGCAGATCGTCGATCACCGCCTCTGCGTCGGCGTCACTCGGCGACGTCACGGACGCGAGGATGACCGGCCCGGAGCTCAGCGGATCACGGGTGATGACGATCTCGACGTCGGGATACGCGTCCTCCACCTGTGACAACACGTCCGGTGAACCCATCTTTCGCACCAGCACATCCGCTGCCTGCGACAGCCCACCGACGAAGAGGAACGGGTTGGCGTTATCGGGAATCGTCCCGGGCCCTGGCAGCATCAGCTGCGTCGCGGTGCGGGTGTACTCGACCTTCACCAGCGTCCACGCCCCATACGCCGCCAGCCCCGCGATGATCAGTCCCGCCACCAGGACGTACCATCGTCGCCCGAGCGCCCCCATCATGTCTGCTACGTTCACTTCACCGAACCCCCTCTGCACGCCGGCGAGACCCCGCCGCCGTGAATTGATATCGCTTGTGTCTTGCGTCCCACCACGCCGCCGCGAACACCGCGACCATCGCCCCTGCGACACCGAGCGCGGCCACTGCCATGATCTGGGATGACCTGCTCGGCACGACGTGCTCGATCTCCTCGGAAAGAGCTTCGACTGTGTACAGCAGGCGCGCCGACTCGGCTATCCCGATGGCGTCCTGCTGCGAATCCGCGGCTGCGATCACGCGCGCGATCGTCGACGCCTGCTGTTCCTTCACCCACTGATATGTCGGGCCGACCACCTCGACGGTGATCACCGCCCGCTGATGCACGACCGTCCACTGGCCGCCCACGTCCGGAACTCCGACGAAGACCCCTCGCCGCACACCCGCGCCGTACGCCCGAGCATCCGCATCCGCGTAGCGCGGCCGCATGACGTTGTCGTCGACCTCACTGGCGACCGTCGCAGCGAACGTGACGATGCCGGGCTCTGCAGACCCGTCATCCGTAAGGTCCGTGCCGTCCGGCAGTGTGAAGGCGACCACAGTTCGCGTCGTGTACACGCCAGACGTCGACATCAGGAATGCAGCCGCCCCCGCCGTGGCGATGAGCACCACGGCGACGATCGCCCAGCCCCTACGGAGCGTCTGCAGCAGCTCGCGAATGATCATGTATTTCCTCCCCAGGTCAGATCAGGATTCGCGGATCCGTTCGACGGAGACCTCGCTCCCTCTCCGTGCCGCGCTGTGCGCAGCATTGCGCACAGCGGCGGCGAAAGCCTCCACTCGATGCTTTTCGAGAACGTCTTCACGTGCCGTTCGTCCGAGCGTCTCCGCGAACTCCCGCTGCGCCAAGAGACGCCCGATCGCGTCGCGCAGCGCAATGGGGTCCTGCGGCGGCACATACAGGCCGTTCTCGCCGTCGCGCACGACATCGACCTGTCCTTCGGTGCGGGTCACGACCACCGGTCGCCCCATCGACATCGCCTCCAGCAGAACGCTGATCCCGGCGTTGTTCTCCGCCGGTGTCAATGGCACGACCACCACCTTCGCCTGCGCATACGAGCGACGAAGCTCTTGGGGATCCATGGTCTTCACCGTCACTCCGACCGGCAGCGAAAGCTCCTGCGCGTCCGTCAGATACGTGCGGAAACCGTTGAACACACCGATTCGTGACGCCGCGATCAGCGTGGGAGTCTGCAGCCCACTGACCGCATCGATCAACGTCTGGAAGTCGCGCTGAGTCTCCCCCGCCGAGAATATGATCGCCGGTTCCTGCCGCATCGGTGCGAAGAACTCCTGGTCGACCGGATGCTCGATGAACGTGATCTGATCCCTGGCGAAGCCGATGCGTGTCACGGCGAACTCGCCCTGCACCGAGCTCCATGTCAGGATCCGATCGATGCCTCGCCGAAGGATGCGTAGCGGAACGCGCACGATCGGCTTGGATATCCAGTCCATGATCGCGACGTGTCGCGGCCGTCGCCAGCACAACATCAGCATCGCCGCGATGCCCACAGAGTACTTCTCAGCCCACGAGACGACGACGTCGTAGTCGCGCCTGCGCCGGGCGACCTCCAGGCCCAGTGCGATGAACACCGGCAGTCGTCGCAGCAGTGCGCCCCTTACCCCCGGGAGGCCGGCGAGGTCCGATTCTCCGAGCAGGTCGAACCCGAGCATCTCTTCGACGAGCACCCGACGCGGCGCCGCGCCAGCGGCCTCCTGCTCGCGGAGTACCGGCCGTGGCACAGCTGCTTGCCCTTCAGTGCGCACATAGAGTACTCGGGGTTCGGCTCGCTGCAGGTTCATGAAAGCGCACCCGCCCTCCGAGTCAGACCCGCTTCTTCGAGTACGCCGAGGAATTCGACGGCTCGCTCGCTCCAGTCATGACCGCGCGCGAACTGCCGGCGTCGGGCCCTATCCTGTGCATCAGGCGGCCCTTGCCGCCAGAGCTCTCGGGTCACGTTCGCAAACACCGTCGGGTCGTTCGCGACATGGACGTCGTCGCACTGCAACCAGCTGATCGCCGGGAGGTCCGTCGCCACGACCGGAAGGCCGGCCGCCAGGTATTCGATCGTCTTGAGCGGGAAGCTGCCCAGATTGAATCGGGACCGGTCATATGGCACGATTCCCACCGAGCACTGCGCGAGCACCGACGGCAGCTGATCGAAATCCACTGCACCCAGATACTCGACTCTGCCCGCATCCTGCAGCGCAGCGAGCCTGCTGCCTGCGCCGGCCGTATCGATCGGTCCAGCGATGAGGAGCGGAACTCCAGCGCGGACGATTGCGTCCAGGATGCTGTAGTCGATCCGCGAGTTCAGCGTTCCCATCAAGATCGCCGGACGATCCTCGTCTTCCCTGACGCGACCTGAGTCGCCTGCTCGGCTGAACAAGTCCGTGCTGGCCCCGAACGGGATCAGGTGAACGTTGTTATGCGCCGTCCGGAGGCGCTCCGCCACGAGTGGGTTCGCGGCCACCACGGAATGACTCCGTGCGAGCACTCTTCGCTCGTTGCGATCGAGCGCCACGGGATCCACCCCGATGAGAGGAGCCAGTCCCTGCCAGTCGTCCTGCGCCCAGTAGACGGCCGTGCTCTCGTCGATGAGACCCGTGACAGGAAACATCACGTTCCCCTCCAGTAGGGTCGTGCGCCGAGCCATCATCCTGCGCAGTGCCCTTCGAATCTGCCAGGCGATGAGGAAGCGGCTCAGGAACTGCGTGAATGCCAGCCGCACGAACGGCAGCCGCATCGGGCGGATCACCGTCACGTGCGCGGTCCCGTGCGTCTCTTCTGACACGGACGGGGGGCGGAATCCCGAGGGGTCAACGAAGAGAATCCGCGTATGGGCAGAGAGCGCTGCTGCCAGCTGATGATCAGCCATGCGCTTGTCCGTCCAGCTGTTGGACGCCGTGATCACGATCACGTCATCGACATCTTCGTGCATGGGTCCCCTCCCAAGGCCAGGCATGTGCGTGAACTCAGCCGTTGTATGTCTCAATCTCGGCGAGGCCCACATTGCGGCTGCTGTCCGAGACCGACGTCACCGTGAACTGCAACGACGTCGTCACCCGCGCCGGGAAAGTGACGATCGTGGCCGAGCCGTCATTGTTCAGCTCCGGCACGACGACGGTCGATCCATCCGAGAACGTCAAGATTCCGCCGGTGATCTGGTCCGACTCATTCGGACGATCGTGAAGCTGAACCCGATCGATGGTCTGCGGCGATGACCACGACAGCAGTAGCCATGCGCCATTGCGCTCATAATGCGTCGACCACTCCGCGGCCCAGTTGCCCGGGTAACCGTCGATCACGCCGTCGATCGCCTGGGTCGCTGCCTGATCGGACGCCTGCGACGACGCCGACACCCACGCATTCCGCGCCACGTTCGGCCCGTCATACGCCGCCGGTCCCGGCACACCCACCTGCACCGGAGCCGGATCGGGCTGCGGTTCCGGATCGGGCACCGGTTCCGGATCGGGCTGCGGTTCCGGATCAGGTTCAGGCACCGGGGTCGGTGTCGGCTCTGCATCGCCGTTATACGCCTCGATCTCAGCGAGGCCGACATTGCGGGTACTCTCCGACACCGAAGAGACAGTGAATCGCAGCGACGTCGTCGCCCGCGCCGTGAACGTCACGATCGTGGCCGAGCCATCGTTGTTCAGCTCCGGCACCGGTACGGTCGATCCGTCGGAAAAGGTGAGGACGCCACCGGTGACCTGATCGGATGCGTTCGGCCGGTCGTACAGGTACACCCGATCGATCGTCTGCGCAGACGACCACGACAACAGCAACCACGCACCAGCGCCCTGATAATGACTGGACCACTCCGCCGACCAGTCCCCCGGATAACCATCGATGATGCTGTCGATCGCCTGAGTGGCGGGCTGATCGGACGCTTGCGACGACGCCGACACCCACGCATTCCGCGCCACGTTCGACCCGTCATACGCCGCCGGTCCCGGCACACCCACCTGCACCGGAACCGGCTCCGGCTCCGGGTCCGGGTCCGGCTCCGGGTCCGGGTCGGTTCCGGGACCAGGGCCCGGAGCCACATCGCCGTTATACGCCTCGATCTCAGCGAGGCCCACGTTGCCCGTGGTGTCTGACACCGACGTCACCGCGAGTTGCAATGATGACGTCACTCGCGCAGAGAACGTGACCACGGTGGCCGAACCATCGTTGTTCAGCGACGGCACCGCCACGGTCGAGCCATCAGAGAACGTCAGAAGCCCTCCGGTGATCCGATCCGAATCGTTCGGCCGGTCGTACAGGTACACCCGATCGATCGTCTGCGCAGACGACCACGACAACAGCAACCACGCACCGACGCCTTCTGAGCGGGTCGCCCACTCCGCCGTCCAATCTCCCGGGTATCCGTCGGCCACGCTGTCGATCGTCCGCGTCGCCGCCTGCCCGGACGCTTCGGAGGAAGACAGCACCCGCGCGTTCCGCGCGACATTCGGTCCGTCGTACGCTGCGGGTCCTGGCACGCCCACCTCCAACTCGGCAATGGGTGCCGTGTACTGGCGCTCCGTCCAGAGCGCGGCATCGCCGCTGGGGCATACGGAATCCGTGCAGAGCAGATGGTCATGCGCGGCGTAGCTGCGGATCGCCGCCGTCTTCGCGGCCAGGGCGTCGCCAGTGACGTTGATCGCCTCCGTCTGAGAGCTGTATCCGCGGTAGGAAAGAATGTTCCCCGCGAAACCGTCGAGGGCAGCCAGCGCGAACTGCGCACCACTGGTGTGGTCGGCGTGATCGTATTGTCCGGAGCGCGAGTCCTGCACGCGCACTGTGCTCGGCGCGTAGGAGTCGACGATCGCGGCGATCGTGTCGACCAACCCCAGTCGCGAGTACGTCACACCGGTGTCGATCGCGGCGAGCTGGCCGATCGAGCCGTCCCAGAGCTGAGAGAGAGACTGTCCCTCCCTGGCCGGGTACCCTTCGCCGAACACACCTCCGTCGGGGAGGCGCAGGTAGACCTCCGTGATGGAGCCGGCATCGGGACTCGTCGAGATCGCTACAGGCTTGCCGGCGAACGTCGCCGTGCCTGATTGCCAGGTCGCATCGGGAGAGAGACCGAGCATCGTGTTGTACGCGGCCTGGGACCCACGCTCGCGGCCTTGCCAGTAGTCGGCATCGCGTCCGTCGTCACCCGCGGTCAAGAACACCGTGACGACGCATGCGCCAGCGTCGATGTCGTCCAGCAGATCCGGATTCATGAAAAGGAGGTCATCATCCTGATGTGCCACCACGTTCGCGACGGTGGTGGTGCAATCCGCGGCGGACGCAGCGGTCGGGACGGCGATCGCCGAGAGCAGAAGCGCGGCTGTCGCAGTCACCCCCAGAATCGATCGACTGACAACAAGTTTCAACACTGCATTCCCCAATGCGTTGCACGTGCGCCGAAGCGCACCACCCCAGTATTCGGTCCAGACCCCATATCCGAACCCGTTCAGAGTATGACACGACGCGGGGGCTGGCGCCAGCCGCTCACCGAACGCAGTACCTCGGCGTGCCTGTGTATCATGGCCGATTCCGTGAAACGCTCAGGCAGCTGCGGGTGCCGCGGTGCGTCCGCAGCTCGAGTAATCTGAAGAATCCCGTCTGCGAACGCCTGCCGATTGGATTGACGGAGCTTCCTGCGCTGGCGGGCCATCGACCGTTCACCGAAGTCCTCGTTCGCGCGCGTGATCAGCACGCCGTGTGGACGACAGGCGTCGACGAGCTCCCGCGCGAAGCCGACATCGGTCACGACGATCGGCAAACCGTGTGCGACTGCCTCCACTGCTGCGATCGGTCCACCCTCTGAAAAGGAGTCCAGCGCGAAGACGTCGGAGCCCTGAAAGAGAGCCGTGGAATCGGAGTCTCCCAAAAAATGGACGCGGTCGCCGTTCGCGTGCCTTCTGCGGATGATGTCCGCGCGACGTATCTCGAGCCAGCTGTTCGGGGCCCCTGCCACGACGAGGTGCAATCGAGGGTCCTGTTCCGCGGCCAGCAGGAATGCATCCACAAGACCGGCCGGGTTCTTCTGATCGCTGAACCGCTGGAGACCAAGAACGACGATATCTCCGTCTTCGAAGACAGTGCCCAGCGCCCGCCCCACAGCCGCACGTGCAGCCGCACGCTGGGGCCCATCGAGCGTACCGACCGGAGGTACGCCGTTCTCTACGACGTGCGGCGTCGTGCCGGTTTTCTGCTCGAAGTAGTCGCGTACCGACTCGCTGACAGCGATACTCGACGGCGCATCGCGCAACAGCGCTCCCACGTGGTCCCAGACGTCGCCGGTGAGATACGACTCCATCGCGTGAAGCACGGGCACAGTGCGCGACCACCACGGACCCAGCGTCTCGATCAGAGTCGGATCGAGACGGTGCAGCTGGATGACATCCGGCTGGCGGAGCGCGATATGGCTGCCCACTTGATCGTGTGGCAGAAGGGACACATGCACGCCGGTCTCCCGAAGCCGCCTCTCCGCGGCACCGCCCGTCGAGCAGACGACTTCGACGTCGAATCCGATCGACGACAGCCCTGGAGCGAGCGCTGCGACGACCGTCTCGACTCCCCCAGTGTCGAGGTCGCCGGCCAAGATCATGCACGAGAGGCGCGCACCGACGAAGTCTGGTTTTACCGCATCCACCACGGCCGGTGCGACCGCGACCGGGCCGACGACCGGAAGGCGGTCGCCGAAAGCCAGCACTGCAAGCAGTCGGTTCCAGTGGCCGAAACGATACTTGGCCGGTATGACGTCCGTCAGCATCGTCAACCACCGCAGAGCCATGTCAGCGACCCGCAGGCTCACTCTTCGCAAGACAGACACCCGCGTTCCGCCCCTACTCTTGATCATCGGGCCCGCAGTCATCGTTCGGGTCGAATTCGTCGCCACTCTCGCCACGCCCATGGCCATACCAGCGCGATGTACACGCCGACCGCAGAGAATCCACCCACCAACAGCGCGAGCAGCGGCTCGTCAATGAATGCTGCACACGGAATCGCCACGCCGACCGCCGCGATCGCGGCTGCTGTCGGCCAGATCGAGCGCCGTACAAAGGGCATCACCTGGATCCCTGACTGCCGCAGAACGATCAGGTACGCCGGAAGCACGACGCCTGCTGCCACGATCACGTGCACCCAACCGGCACCGACGATCCCGAAGGGACCGATCACGATGATCATGCCGATGACGAGTGCGACCAACCAGAGAACCTGGATCCACAGCACGGGCTGCGCTCTGCCACGCGCGTACAGGAACCCGGTGAAGATATCGAAGATCACTCTCAAGGCCCCATATACGCCCAGCGCGGCGAGCACGGGTGCCGCCGCCAGCCACTTATCGCCGTAGAGCACACTGATCAGCGGCGCGCTGAGCACTGCTAGCACGCCGCCCGCCGGCAGCGCTCCGGCCCATCCGATGGCGACGACAGTCGCCAGCCCGCTCGACGGGCTCTCGGCTCGGGAGAAATACGGCATGGAGATGGCACGAACACTCTGCGAAAGTGCGTTCATCGGCCAGCTGGAGACGTTGAACGCGAGTACGTAGTAGCCGAGGGCGGTGACGCCGACCATCCTTGCCAAGATGACGTTATCGACGTTCAGCAGTCCCCAGGCGAGGAGATTCGCCGTGGCGATGGGCAGGCCGAAAGCGAGGATCGGCTTCAGCCGGGTGCGGTCCAGACCGTACCGTGGGCGTACGCCGGCGAGGAAGAACTGGAGCGTCGATGACACGATCTGCGCGGTGACGCGTCCGATCGCCAAACCCATCACTCCGAAGCCCAGGAACACCAGCGTGAGGGTGACTGTCGTGGATATGACGAAATCCACCGCTCCGACCAGGAACATCGCCCGCTGCTGGAACCGGCGCATCAGCATCGAATACGGCACGAGACTGATACTGCCGAGCACCAGTGTGAATGCCAGGACCGAGATGGCGGGAGCAGCTTCCGGGCTCCCCATCAGCTGAGCGAGCGAGGTGCTCGTCGCAGCGGTGATGAACGTCATCGTCGCGCCGCTCACCAGGCCCAAGGTCGCGATGGTCGGTGCGATCTTCTCCGGTTCGTCCGATCTGATCAGGTCCGAGGACAACCCGAGGTCAGCGACCGTCATCAGGATCGACTGCACTGTCAGCGCGACGGCATACACGCCGAACTGCTCGGGTGTCAGAAGTCGAGCGAGCACGATCCCGACGATCAGGCTCCCGAGACGCAGGATGATCGAGCTCACCGCGCTCCAGGCGGCGCCTCGGGCGGCATGTACTCTCAGTGACCGTTCAGTGTCGGTCATCGTACGACTCCTGCCGCGACCGCGACGAGCAGTCGCAGCAATTCCTCTGCTGCGATCCTCGCTCCGTGCTCATTGAGGTGACCGCCATCGCTCGTATACTCCTCACACATGTCATGGAAAGGGCTACCGTCGTCGGTCTCGCGCATCTCGTTACGGCCGTCATCGCACGTCGACACCACCGCTGCGAGGTCGAAGAGCCGGCCTGTCTGCCCGTAGTGTTCGCGCATGAGACGGTTGAACCGCTCGATCGCCGCGTTGTTTTCCGGAAGCCATCCGGTGACGGACACGGTCACGTGCAGGAAGACGAGATCGGGGTAGTCGCCCTCAAGGCGTGTCATCATCGCTCGATAGCTGTCGAAGACATGCTGCACGTCGGTGTCAGCGACGATGTCGACGTAGCCGAGCTTCATGAACGCGATGTCGGCACTAGCGCCCACACCTTCGATCCTCAACCAGCGATCGAAATCGCGCAGCTTGGATTCCGGGTTCTCGGTCTGGTCCAGCCAATGGTCTCCGAAGGTGCCATCGGCCGACGGCAATCCTACGTCGACGGTCGGCGGTTCGAGTCCGAATTCTCGATAGACCTCGGGGATGCCGCCCTCCACGATGTTCCCGCCGACGGAGCGGTGTGCGAAGAAGATCTTGACATCGTCGAGAGATTCCAGTGCCCTTGCCTCGAGCTCAGGCAATGGAACAGGCACCCCCGTCGCGGTGGCTTCGAGCGACTCCGCAGGCGTCGGAGGGTCTGACGCCGAAGACGCGCCTGCGCTCCGCGGCTCCGCTGTGCATCCGACGAGAAGAACCGCGAATGCGAGTGCCACCATCGACTTCACCTTCAAAGACATCCGTCACCACCGAGCGCGCATGATGTTCGTTCAGGCGACGACATGTCCGAGCATCTCCCGATTGTCGTAATTCTGGGTCACCACGCGCCCCGGTACTCCGGCGACGAGCGAGTGCGCCGGTACGTCACGCGACAGCACGGTGCCGGCCGAGATCGTCGCGTCACCGCCGATCACGATCGCACCCGTGATGATCGCCCCCGGACCGACCCACACGTTGTCGCCGATCGTCGGAAGACCGTGGTCACCACCCGAGACCCGCTGCCCGATCGTGACGTTCTGGTGGATCACCGCATTCCTGCCGATCTTTGCAGCGCCGATGATCACGCCGGTGCGATGCATCAGCAGGAACCCCGGTGCGATCTGAGCGCGCGGGGAGATCTCGCAGTGGTGGATGTGCGTCACCCATCGGTTCCAGATCCGGTGGATGGCCAGGAAGAGCAAACCGGATACGACCGATCTGCGCTTCACCCGGTTGGCGAACCGACCGAACCGATAGCAGGCGACGCAGTGGAATTCAGAATTGGTCAGCAGGAATGCGATCTTCTTGGAGAGCGATGTCTGCTCGCCCTGGAGAAAAGACCCATACATCCGCGCGAGATCGGCCGAGAGCGCTCCCCTTCGAGGAGCGGCGGCCGGCGGTGTCAGTTGCCGGAACATGATCCGACCTCAGGCAGTCTTGACCGATATGAATCGGGCGAGGTTCTCGATCGAATCCAGATTCTCCGGAATCGATTCTGTGTCCTCCACCCGGAAACCGAATTCGCTCTCCAGGAACTCGATGAGCTCGAGAACTCCGGTCGAATCGATCACCCCCGCCTGCAGCAGCGAATCCGTCTGCGACGGCATCCGTTCGGCATCGCCGAACAGAAAGCTGTTGAGAATGAATTCCTCGATGCGTGCATCGACAGTGAGCATTTTGTCCCCTTCCCCAGTGCGGGCGTGAACCGATCCCCTCGGTCCACTACCAGTCCCCAGACCCGCGTGCCCTATTGTGCTTAGCACGGCGCTATACCGTGTGCCGCTCAGCCAGAAGGATACTCCATGATCGACACATTGTGGTCTCGAGTCCTGGATCTCGTCGCGGACCGCTGAGATGTGCGGCATCTGCGGCGTCTTCGATCCGGCTGCGCCGCCGTCATCCGACCTGACGCTGCGCATGATGACGGCGCTCAGCCATCGCGGTCCCGACGGCAGCGGCTACTACCTCGACGACGTCGTAGCGCTCGGTCACACGCGTCTTTCGATCATCGATGCGGCGGGAGGCACCCAGCCGATGTCCGGCGAGGACGAGCAAGTCTGGGTCACGTTCAACGGCGAGATCTTCAACTATGTCGAGCTCGCCCGGGAGCTCCGCGATCGCGGCCACCGCTTTCGCACGAGCAGCGACACAGAGGTCATCGTGCATGCCTGGGAGGAGTGGGGCGCCGACTGCTTCCGCCGATTCAACGGACAATGGGCGATCGCGATCTGGGATCGGCGGAGCAAGCGCCTCATCCTCTCTCGCGATCGTTTCGGCATCCATCCGCTCTACTACGCCCGCACCGGGCGCCGTGTCGTCTTCGCATCCGAGGTCAAAGCGCTGTTCTGCGATCTGACGATCGCCCGCGAGTTCGACCCCGAGGGGCTCGATGACCTGCTGACGCTCTGGTCTGCGACGGCGCCGCGGACCCTCTTCGCCGGCATCCGGCAGATCGTCCCCGGGACCTACCTGTCGATCGACGAAGACGACTTGACGACCCACGAGTATTGGACCACCTCGTTTCCAGAGCGCGGCATGGAGACCCACCAGGATGTCCGCGAGAACGCCGAACGACTCAGGGAATCCATTGTCGAGGCGACGCGTCTGCGCTTTCGGCGCAGCGATGTGCCGGTGGGCGCGTATCTCTCCGGTGGCATCGACTCCGCCGTCACCGCCGCCACGATCGCGGAGTTCGCCGAATCGGATGTGCACACGTTCTCCCTGCGATTTGCGGACGCTGAGTACGACGAAGGCTCTCATCAGCAGTTGATGCAGCAGCGCCTGGGTACCACGCATCGAGAGCTGGCCATCACCGGACACGACATCGCCGAGGCGCTTCCGCACGCGGTATGGCACGCCGAGACCGCGATCCTGCGTTCGGCCCCCGCGCCGATGATGCTGCTCTCGCATCTCGTGCGCTCCGAAGGGTACAAGGTCGTCGTCACCGGCGAGGGCGCCGACGAGGTTCTCGCCGGCTACGACATCTTCCGCGAGGCGAAAGTGCGCGCATTGATGGCCGAGGAGCCGGATGCCGACGCCCGGATGCGCATGGTCGATCAGCTGTATCCATGGATGCGGCGCTCCCCCGGACAGGTGCCGGCATTCGCCCAGAGCTTCTTCAACCGCCCTGTCGATCCCGACGACCTCGCCGTCTCGCACCGGCCGCGTTGGCAGTCGACAGCGTCCATCAAGCCAATGCTGCACCCCGCCCGGCGGCCGGATGCCGGTGGGGCGCCCGAACGAGTCCTCGCCGACATGCCGGCGGACGCCGGTGCGTGGGATCCGCTCTCCCGCGCCCAGTGGCTCGAACTGCACACGCTGCTGCCGGGCTACCTCCTGTCCTCACAGGGAGATCGGATGCTGATGGCGAACTCCGTCGAAGGACGATTCCCGTTTCTGGATCACAACGTCTTCGACGTCGCCGCGAGCATACCCGCCGAACAGAAGCTGGACGGTCTCGATGAGAAGCACATCCTCAAGCGGGCTTTCTCGGATCTCGTCCCGCGCGAGATCATCGAGCGTCCGAAGCAGCCCTATCGCGCGCCGGACGCAGCGAGTATCTTCATGGCAGATGCCCCTGACTGGGTGATGGAGCTGACATCGCCACGCGATGTCGACGCAGCGGGCATCTGGCAGCCGCGCGCTGTTGAATTGCTTCTGGAGAAGGCACGCCGAACCAGCGGACAGGGGATGGGGAACACCGACAACATGCGGATCATGGCTGTGCTCACCACGCAGTTGCTGCATCAGATGCTCATTCGGGACTGGCATCCGCCAGAGCCCGACCCGCCTGCACCGATCGCGGTGTTCGACAGGACCACGGGAAATCACAGGGGGAAACATGACTGAGTTCGGACCGGACAGCCTCGCCATCGACGAAGCCGCAGAAGTGGAGCGGATCAGCGCACGGATCCGCTCGTACCTCGCCGCGTCGAGGCGCAAGGGCATCGTCGTCGCAGTGTCGGGCGGCATCGATTCGAGCGTGGTCGCCGCGCTCAGCGTGCGCGCGCTCGGCGCTGATCGCGTGTTCGCGCTGCACCTCCCGGAGCAGGAGTCCTCAGACGAGACGATCTCGTACAGCACCGAGCTCACCGACTGGTTGGGCGTCGAGTCCGTCGCCGAGAACATCACGCCGATTCTCACCGCAGCAGGATGCTACCGGCGCAGGGATGACGCGATCCGCTCGGTCATCCCGGACTTCGGGCCAGGGTGGAAGTCGAAGATCGTGCTGCCCAGCGTCGTCGATTCGGACGCGTTCCGGCTGTTCTCGGTGGTGGCCGAATCACCGGTTGGCGAGCAGGTCGCTGAGCGGCTGACCGCCGCCGCATATCTCGAGATCGTCGCGGCCTCGAACTTCAAGCAGCGCACTCGCAAGATGCTCGAGTACTACCACGCCGACCGGCTCAACTTCGCGGTGGCCGGGACGCCGAACCGACTGGAGTACGACCAGGGGTTCTTCGTGAAGCTCGGTGACGGCGCCGCCGACATCAAGCCGATCGCCCACCTGTACAAGACGCAGGTCTACGCACTCGCCGCCTACCTCGGTGTGCCCGAGTCGATCCGGTCCCGCCAGCCCACCACCGACACGTACTCGATGCCGCAGTCGCAGGAGGAGTTCTACTTCTCACTCCCCTACTCGTTGATGGATCTGTGCTTGTTCGGGCTCAATCACGGCATCGACGCGGAGGCCATCGCGCAAGCGGCCGGCCTGCACGCAGACCAGCTCGAGCGCGTGTTCCGCGACATCGAGCAGAAACGGCGCAGCACCGCTTACCTGCATGAGCCGCCCGTGCTGATCGCCCCTGTCGAGGAGCTGCTGCGCCTCGACCTGTCCTGACGTCTCAGCACCGACGGCGTACGCGACGGCGATGGCCACGCCACCCGTGATCGCCGACGCACACGTGACGGCGGTGACGGTGCACTCGGCCGCACGCTGTGCGATCGGCCCGTACAGCTCCACGTCCCACCCGCGACCGCTCGGGTGCGCGCCGATTCCTCGCCACGGCACCGCATCCCCGACCCGGGCGATGCCGAGCGCCTTCCACACGGCCTCCTTCACGGCGAAGCGCTCGGCGAGTCCGGTACCGGTCTGCGGCGCGGCCTCCACGCGTTCACGCTCGGAGAACCACCGATGCGTGAATGCTGCACCGTATCGGTCGATGATGCGCGCGAAGCGCGCGACATCCACGAGATCGATCCCGATCCCGTGGACTCTCAGCTCACTCAACTCAGGAACGGACGTCGGCAATGACCCGGATCAATTCTGCCGCGGCGACCCTGCTGCCGAGTTCGCTCAGGTGGCCGGCATCCGAACTCAACGCGGCGTTCAGCACGTGATAGACCTCGCCATCCTGCGAGCGCACGGCAGGCTCGGTGGACATCGTCGACTCCACCGCAGCGATGTCGAAAAGACGCCCGCTGTCCACGTACTCCTCGCGTATCAGCGCGTTGTACTGCTCACGCACGCGGTTGTCCGCCGGCCCCATCCGATCGTCCGAGCCGAAGAATGCCTTGATGTTCGCGCCCCAGCTGCGGTCGGTCGTCAGCGGCACCGTGGCGTAGAGGAACGTGATGTCCGGATGGCGTGCCTCGAGATCTTCCATCAGGGTCGTGTACTCGTCGAACACGCTCGCAGCATCCGTCGACGAGGTGATGTCGGTGTAACAGAGTTTGACGATCGCGACCGAAGCCGCGTCTCCTGCCGGCCCGTCGACCAGGTCACGGAACGCCGTGAACTTGCCCAGCGGGTCGCCGTTGACCCCCACGAAGGCGTGCACGATCGAGGCGTCGGTCTGTGCTTCGCCCTCGTCCTGGACGATCTCCGGCGCCGTCCGCCCGGCGTCGGCGTACATGCCGGCGACGCCGTCGAGGATGTTCGCCCCCACAGACTGGTGACCGAACAGCACGGTCGTCTCGGTGAGCGCGTCCAGCTGCGTGGCCGCGAGTTCGGGCGCGGCGACGTTCGTCGTCGGCTTGGGCACCATCAGCCACACTCCTATCCCGGCGAGCACAACGAACGCCGCTGCTGAGATTCCCCAGCGCCATCGGCGCGTGACCGTCGTGCTGGCTGTCTCGCTCATGCCGGCACGCTCCGCCCGGATGCGATCTGGTGGAGTCGGTCGCGAACCTCGCGCTTGACGACCTTGCCGCTGCTGTTCAGCGGCAGCTGTGCAACGAACTCGATGAGTTCGGGCACCATGTGCTTCGGTAATCGCGCGCGGCAGTGCGCCAGCAGGCGCGCAGCATCCAGATCCGAATCGGGTCGCTTGACCACCGCCACCGCTACGGCTTCTCCGGCCACGGGATCCGGGACGCCGACAGCTGCGACCGAGATCACCTCGGTGAGCTCCATCACCGCGGTCTCGACATCCTGGCTCGCGATCCGGTGCCCCCACGACTTGATGAAGTCCTCGGCACGATCGACGACGTAGATGTAACCGTCGGCATCCACCGTCGCCAGGTCTCCGGTGCGGAGCACACCGCCGGGCATCTTCTCCGCCGTCCGCCGCTCGTCGAACAGATAGCCAGGAGAGATGTTCTCACCGGTCGCCCAGATCTCGCCGATCTGCCCTGGCATGGCATCGCGGCCGCTGCCGTCGACCACCCGCAGACTCACGCCGGGCACACCGCGCCCGATCGAGCCGGCATGACCGTCGAGCTCAGCTGGCGGGAGATACGACAGCCGGGCTGTCGCCTCGGTCTGTCCGTACATGACGAACAGGTTCGCGCGAGGGTGAGCCGCGCGGATCTCGTCGATGATGGCCGGCGACATCCGCCCGCCTGCCTGTTGGATGAGGCGCAGATCCGGAAGCGGCCGTGAGCCGAACGAGCTGTTGCGAATGAGCGCATGGAAGTTCGATGGCACTCCGGCGATGGCCGTGCAACGCTGTTCGGCGAGCCTGCCCACCACCGATTCGAGGTAGACGAACGACGGCTGATTGACAAGGCACGCGCCGGCTCGCAGGTGCGTGTGCAGCAGCGAGGCGCCGAAGACGTACGAGAAGGGCAGGACGACCAGCATCCGATCGTCACTCTTCAGGCCGACGTAGTCGAGGATCGACTCGGTGTTGGCCTGGATGTTGCGGTGCGTGATCCGCACCACCCGCGGCGCGGCGGTTGTTCCCGAGGTTAAGAGGTAGGCGGCGTCCTGGTCGAGCTCGACGTCGCAGATCTCGAACTGCGCGCCGGGCCACTCCAGCAGTGCACTCTCGACCAGCACGACGACATCGGCGGGCAGATCGTGCCTGCGGCCCTCGGCCCCGGAGAACATCACCGCTCGGCACCCGACCCATTGCAGGCGTGATCGGAACTCCTCCGGCGTAAGCGTCGCCGGCATCGGGACGCAGACGAGACCGGCCGACATGATCGCGAGGTATGCGGAGACCCAGAAGAAGCTGTTCGGACCGGCCAGCGCAACGGGAGCACCGGCCGGCAGATGCATATCGTGCAGCTGTGCGCCGAGCGTTGTGACGGCATCGCGCAGTTCGCGGTACGTGTAGGACTTCTCCGCATCAACGAATACCGACGCGGTGTCCTGCCCTGTACCCAGCAGATAACGAGCAGTGTTCATGGCTCCCCAACCAACCCGGCCCCCCAGTGAGCCGCTCACGACCAGATCATACGCGCAAGTACCAGCGTGCGTAAGCCCGAGGTGGCGCGACCGACGACGACACCCGCCGGGCGCGTGGCCCGACGGGTGTTGCAGCCTGCTGCGGCGCCGAGGTCAGCGCGTGGTGTGACGGCGGATGACCAGTGTCGCGTTGCCCGTTCCACGTGACCACCGGGTTGCGCGCCGGTGAACGGCCCGCCGCACGGTCATCCGCGCCCACGGCGAAGCTCCGAAGAAGAGTTTCGGGGCTTCCCGCTGATCTGAGGCCCCGAAACTCTTCTTCCCAGGCGCGACCTGCTTCAGGGACGCGCCCGAAAATACCGCTCAGAGCGCGAGGCGCTCCTTCACCACATCCGCGAGGCGCTGTGCGTAGGACTGAGCGGATTCAGCATCCGCCGCCTCGACCATCACACGAACGAGCTGCTCCGTGCCGGACTTGCGCAGCAGCACCCGTCCGGTGTCACCGAGTTCCGCCTCGACAGCGGCGACAGCATCCTGCACGCCCTCGTCGTCGGCGCAACGATCCTTGTCGACGTCTGGCACATTGATGAGCACCTGCGGGAAGACGGTCATGACGGATGCGAGCTCCGCGATCGTCTTCTTCTGGCGCGCCATCTCGGCGACCAGGTGCAGGCCGGTCAGCACGCCGTCGCCGGTCGTCGCGAACTCGCTCATGATCACGTGGCCGGACTGCTCGCCACCCAGCGCGTAGCCGCCGGCGTTCATGTCTTCGAGCACGTAGCGGTCGCCGACGCCGGTCTGGCGCACGGTGATGCCGTTCTCCTTCATCGCCTTGTGCAGGCCGAGGTTGCTCATGACCGTGGCGACGAGCGTGTTGTCGGTGAGGTGCCCTCGGTCCTTCATCGCCACCGCGAGGATGGCCATGATCTGGTCGCCGTCGATGATGTTGCCGTCGGCGTCCACTGCGAGGCAGCGGTCGGCATCGCCGTCGTGTGCGATCCCGATGTCTGCGCCGTGACGCACGACGGCCTCAGCGAGCTTGTCGAGATGCGTCGAGCCGACGCCGTCGTTGATGTTGGTGCCGTCGGGCTCTGCGCCCATGACGGTCACCTTCGCGCCGGCGTCGTTGAACGTCTCGGGCGAGACACCGGATGCTGCGCCATTCGCGCAGTCGAGCACGACGTGGATGCCGTTGAGCTGATGCGGCAGCGAACCCAGCAGGTGCAGGGCGTAGCGGTCTTCCGCGTCGGAGAACCGCTCGATACGCCCGACGGAACCGCCGGTGGGCAGAAGCTTCTCCCCCGCCATGGCTGCTTCGATGCGCTGCTCGACCTCATCGGGAAGCTTCACACCGCCGCGGGCGAAGATCTTGATCCCGTTGTCGGGCGCCGGGTTGTGCGATGCGGACACCATGACGCCGAAGTCGGCATCGTGGTCGCCGACGAGGAACGCCAGGGCCGGGGTGGGGATGACGCCGGCGTCGAGGACGTCGACACCGGATGCTGCGAGGCCGGCAGAGACTGCGGCCACGAGGAATTCACCGGAGATGCGCGGGTCGCGGGCGACGACTGCTGACAGTCGCTTGCCCTCGGCTTTGCGCGCCTCTGCGGTGCGGCCCTGACCCAGGACGACAGCTGTCGCCTGGGCCAGGGTGAGCGCGAGGTCGGCGGTGAGGATGCCGTTGGCAAGTCCTCGCACGCCGTCCGTGCCGAAAAGCGGCATCCGGGCTCTCGTGCTTAACGCTTCGAGTACTGAGGCGCCTTGCGGGCCTTCTTCAGGCCAGCCTTCTTGCGCTCGATGACGCGAGCGTCACGAGAGAGGAAGCCGGCCTTCTTGAGGGTGGCGCGGTTGTTCTCCGCGTCGATGCCGTTCAGCGAACGGGCGATGCCGAGACGCAGTGCGCCGGCCTGGCCCGAGTCGCCGCCACCGGAGATGCGCGCGATGACGTCGTACGCACCCGTGAGGTTCAGCACCGTGAACGGGTCGGTGATCAGCTGCTGGTGCAGCTTGTTCGGGAAGTAGTCCTCGAGAGTACGGCCGTTGACCGTGATGACGCCCGAGCCGGGGACCAGACGCACACGGGCGATGGCCTGCTTGCGACGTCCGACGGCTGCGCCGGGAACGTTGAGAACCGGACGGGGAGCCGCCTCGGTCTCGACGGTCTCCGGGCTGGAGGTCGAGTAGTTCTGAGGGGTTTCGGTGGTGTCCTGAGTATCAGCCACGAGAATATCCTTAAGGGTCTTAGCGGCGCTTACTGGGCGACCTGGTCGAGGGTGTACGTCGTGGGCTGCTGCGCGGCGTGCGGGTGCTCTGCACCGACGTACACCTTGAGCTTGGTCAGCTGCTGACGACCGAGGCTGTTCTTGGGGAGCATGCCGCGGACGGCCTTCTCGACAGCGCGGATGGGGTTCTTCTCGAGGAGCTCCTCGTAGGAGACCTTCGTGAGACCGCCCGGGTAGCCCGAGTGGCGGTACGCCATCTTCTTCTGGAGCTTCTGACCCGTCATCGCGACCTTGTCGGCGTTGATGATGATGACGAAGTCACCCGAGTCGAGGTGGTTGGCGAAGGTGGCCTTGTGCTTGCCGCGCAGGAGCGCTGCGGCGTGCGAGGCGAGGCGACCGAGAACGACGTCGTTGGCGTCGATGACGACCCAGTCACGCTGGATCTGCCCGGCCTTCGGGGTGTATGTGCGCGTCACAATAGTGCTGCTTTCTTGTTCGAACGGAGGAGTTCGTGAATCCCACTCCGGGGTGGTTCTTCGCTATTGCTCGGAACACGCCAGTGGAGGGCTCACGTTCGCGGCACTCTGCAGTCGAGTACCAAAGGGATAGCCTACGGCATTGTCGTCGGAAATGGGAATCGTCGCGCGCGGCGCGGCTCGGCTGGCCGCGCTCGGCGGCCGGGAGGTGGCGCTTGGTGCCGCCTCCCACAACCGGACGCGACACCAACGACCACCTCCGCCCTCGACAGGCGGCTCCGGGCTCGGTAGACGGCTCCGGGACTCGGCGGACGGCCACCGCTCCCGGGAGGTGGCGCTTGGTGTCGCCTCCCACACCCGGACGCGGCACCAACGACCACCTCCGGGCTCGGCAGGCGGCTCCGGGCTCGGCTGGCGGGTGGGCGGGCGGGCGGGTGGGCGGGCGAGGCGGACGCCACCGGGCTCGCGGGCGAGGCGGGGGTGTGCCCTTCTCCACATTCGCCGCGCAATCTGGGTTGTCCACCGGTCGTGGGTTGCGGCATCCGGTGTGTCGTCGCTTCGAGGCAAAGTGTCCTCATGCCATTCGCCCCCAACCCGCTTCCCGACTCTCTCGGCGGCCAGTTCTCTGTCCGCGACGCGGCGAGTCAGGGTGCGACCCGCCGTCGTATGCGCGCGAACGACCTGGCCATCCCCTTCCGCGGCACACGCCGCACAGCGAAGTTCACCGGGCAGCGTGCCATCGAGGCAGCCGAGGACAAAGCCGCGTACTCAGAGTTCCGGCAGAAGCGGCAGGCGCACATCGACGACGCTCGGGTGTACAGCACGATCATGCCGCCGGACAGCTTCTTCTGCGCCGCCACGGCCGCAGTCGTCGGATACGCGCTGCCCGTTACGACTCCGACGGATCTTCAGGTCGCGGTCATCGCGCCGCAGCGCGCGCCGCGTGCGAAAGGCATCCGGGGCCGCAAAGTCGCTGCGCACCTCGCCACCGTCACCGAGATCTCCGGCCTTCGAATGACGACGCCGGCGAACACATGGGCGATGCTCGCACGCGAGCTGACGTTGCGCGAACTCGTCGAAAGCGGGGATGCCGTCGTGCGGGTGCCACGCGATGACTTCGGCCGGCAGCATCCGGAGCTCGCCCATGCGACGATCGCGGAGCTCGCCGCCGAGGTGTCCTGCGGACCAAGACCACCGTCGACGCCGAAGCTGCGCGCAGCGCTGGAGCTGATCTGCGTCGGCAGTTCTTCCGTGCTCGAGACCGACTTCCGACTCGACGCCGCAGCAGCCGGTCTTCCCAAACCGGTGCTCGACATGGAGATACGCGACCAGCGCGGACGGCTCTTGGGGATCTCGGAACTCGTCTACCCGCAGTATCGGATCGTCGTCGAGATCGAGGGCGACCACCACCGGACGTCGCGTCAACAATGGAACCGCGACCTCGACAAGTACAACGACTATGCCGAGGCCGGGTGGGACGTCGTTCGGGTCACGTCACTGCACATCAACGGATCCCATCCGGACGCCGTCCGTCGAGTTGCCGCCGCACTCGGCCGCCGGGGTTGGACGGACTGAAGCATGGCCTCTACTCCGCAGGTGGTTGCTCGGGCCGCTTCGCGCTCGCGTCGGCGGCACGAAGCGCCACCTGCCGAGCTCGGGGGCTCACTCGGGGAACGGCACCCGCGGGGCGCGGCCGGACGGGGCCTTCTCGAAGTCCTTCTCGGCGCGGATCCGGTCCTTGTCCACACGCTCAAGTGCCGCCTCCACCGAATCGGCGAACACGTCGCCGCCGGCCTCGCCGGGGTGGATGCCGTCACCGGCGAGCAGGTCGGTGCGGGGTGCGATGGCGCCCGACCAGTCCGCGACCCACACCGAGCGGTGACTGTCGGCGAAGGCTTCGAGATCAGCGTTCACGCCGGGGATCCAGTCGCGCGGCGCGTGCGCATTGACGAGGATCAGGTTGCGGTCCTTCCCCGCCGCCTGCGATATCTGCTCGAGCACGCCCCAGTCGACCGGACCGTTCGTGCCGAGCGCCATGACCACGTTCTCGCGAAGCTCTCCCCTCGAAGCCAGGTCATTGAGGATGTCCGGCCCCGCCCAGATCGAGCGCGAGACCGCGGCATCGACCGTGATCCCGGGGAACTGCTCGTACAGCGACGGAGCGGATGCGAGCATCACCGAGTCTCCGACCGCTGTGATCTCGGTGCCCTCCGGGATGTCGATCTGCTCCGGTTCTTCGTCGGATTCGTCGGGCGCTGCGTTCGCCGCATCCTTCATGGCCTGCTCCCCCGCCGCGATAGCCGCCGCGGCAGAAGTGACGGGAGGCGCGGTGACGATCGCCGCCGCCGTTCCACCCACGGCGACAGCGCCGACAGCCAGCGCGGTCGCTCCAGCCAGACGCGCCATCGGACGGCCCGTGATGCGCGAGCGCAAAGCTCGCCACGTACGCCGGAACCCGTACCGACGCAGCGGCTGTTCCACGAACCGGTACGACAGTGCCGCTGCCCCGACCGAGATCACGAGCGCGACAGCGCCGATCCATACCGGCACCCCGGCTTCCGGACCGGTCTTCTGCGTGGCGACCAGCGCCAGCACGAGCACCGGCCAATGCCACAGATAGATGCCGTACGAGCGCTCTCCGATCCAGCGCAGCGGCGCGACATCGAGACCGCGTCCGAGCCACGAATCCGGCCAGGTTCCGGCGAAGATCGTGAGCGCCGTCCCGACGTATGCGAGCACGAGCACTCCGGTGACGTCCGCATCCTCCGGCGACAGCGCGGCGATCATCACAGCGCCCAGCCCAACGAGCCCGAGGAGCAGCGATCCGACCTGCGCACCGCGCCGCAGCATCCATGCCTTTTGCGGCATGTTCACCGTCGCAAGCGCCAGCGCGATGCCGAGCAGCAGGCCGAACGCGTGCGAATCGGTGCCGAAGTACGCACGCGTGACGTCGCCGTCGGCGACCAGCGTCGCCATCCACCACACCGAGCCACCCGCGGCCAGCACCATCAGCGCCACGCGCGTCCACCGCCCTGGAACAAGCAGCACGAGCGGAAGCAGCAGCGGCCAGAGCACGTAGAACTGCTCTTCGACGGCGAGCGACCAGACGTTGCGGAACAGTTCGGGCGCCGTCGCCGCGAAGTAGTCGCTGCCATCGGCGACGGCGAGCCAGTTGTAGCTGAAGGTGGCGGCGCCCAGCACCTGCCGCCCGATGCCGACGAGCACGTCGCCGCCCAGCATCCACGCCGCCGTCGCGCACACCGTGATCACCACGGCGAGCGCCGGCAGCAGTCGGCGCGCGCGCCGCCGCCAGAAATCGATCAGTCGACGTGGCGATCCGAGCGGTCCGAGACGCGACGGACGCAGCAGCAGGGAGGTGATCAGGAAGCCGCTGATGACGAAGAACACGTCGACACCGACGAACCCCGAACGCACCGGCGATGACGGAAAGAGGTGGTACGCCAGCACGAGGATGACCGCCACCGCGCGCAGACCGTCCAGTCCCGCGAAACGTCGAGGAGCAGAGTGAAGGAGCGTCATGATGAGGAGGCGTTTCGGCTCGCGGTCGAAGGTTCCAGTCTAAGCTGGCCATCGTGCGAATACGGCTTGACATCGCCTATGACGGCACCCAGTTCCGCGGGTGGGCGAAGCAACCAGGGTTGCGCACCGTGCAGGGCACTTTGGAGGCCGCACTCGCGCGCATCGTCGGCTCCGACGTGCAGTTCGTCGTCGCCGGGCGAACGGATGCCGGGGTGCATGCCGCCGACCAGGTCGCGCACGTCGACCTCGATGACGAGCAGTGGTCGCGCATCGTCACCCGGCATGGGCGCAGCGCGCACGACCCGGCGGGCTCGATCGCCGGACGCATTCGCGGCGTGCTCGGCGCCTACTCCGACGTCACCGTGCATCGTTCATCGACCGCACCCGAGGGGTTCGACGCGCGCTTCTCCGCCGTCTGGCGCCGGTACCGCTACCGGCTCGCAGATGAGGTCGCCGGCTATGATCCGGCCAGGCGGCTCGACACCACCAGCATCCGCGGTGAGCTCGACACCCTGGCGATGGATGCCGCGGCGCAGACCCTGATCGGCCTGCATGACTTCGCCGCCTACTGCAAACCCCGCGAGGGGGCGACGACGATCCGCACGCTCCTCGATTATCGGTGGCATCGCGACGCAGACGGCGTGCTGATCGCCGAGGTGAAGGCCGACGCGTTCTGTCACAGCATGGTGCGGGCGCTCGTCGGAGCGTGCGTTGCCGTCGGAGAGCAGCGCCTCGACGTCAGTGATCTCGTCGTGCTGCGCGACGCGCTCGAGCGCACGAGCGAGTTCAAGGTGCTCGCGGCACGCGGTCTCACGCTGACCGAGGTTGGCTACCCCGCCGACGACCTGCTCGCCGTGCGTGCCGAGCAGACTCGGGCACGGCGCGACAGCGAGAACTCAGGCTGATCCGATACCCCGAGCGCAGGCGAACGCAGTAGCGTTGGCGGTGATGAAGGTGATCTCTTACAACCTGCGCAAGCATCGTGCGGCGACCGAACTCGCGGAGCTCATCGCCCAGCACGAGCCTGACATCCTGTGCCTGCAGGAGTGCGACGTCGAGGCGCTTCCCGACGAGATCGGCGGGCTCGCGTTGGCGGACGCCACCCAGGGCAACCGCCTCGGTCTGGCCCTCTACTACCGCAAGAACACGTTCCGCCTGCTGGCGATGCGCACGTTCGGGTTGAAGAAGTCGCTGCACGACCGCGTGCTGAAGCCCGCCCATGAACGCGTGCTGGGCGCTCGGTTGCAGGACATCGACAACGGTCGCGAGCTGATCGTGGCATCCTTCCATGCGGCTCCGCTCACGGCGCTGAACTCGCTGCGACGCAACCAGATCCGCGCCGCGCTCACCGAGCTCGAGTCGATGGGACGCGGAATCCCTGTGCTCATGGTCGGCGACTACAACTACCCCGTGTTCAAGGAGAACCTCGGCCAGACGGTCCGCGACCACGGGTACACGCTCACACTCAGCGACGACCGCACCTACACCCGCTACCGCGTGTTCAAGGGGCACTACGACTTCGCGACGTCGGACGGCTTCGCGATCGACAGCATCCAGACCCTGCCGCAGCGATCCAGCGACCACCGCCCGATCCTGATCACGGCTGCGGTCGACTAGCGTCGGGATGGCCGGGCTGCGGTCGCGAGTGCCCCGGCCGTGGGGCCCCCGCGGGCCCGCAGGACGTGTCGCTTTGTGCCGCATCCAGAGCCGCCAAGCGACTCAAAGAGCCACCTCCTGGGAGGGTCCCCCAAGCGAGGTGGCGCATAGTGCCGCATCCAGCGCCGCGAAGCGGCCATAGGCGCCACCTCGCCGCACCTCGCCGCACCTCGCCGCAACAGCTCGCCGCCCCGCGCCGCAACCCGCCCCCGCACCCGCAGGGCTACCCGTCCCTACCGCCGCAGCACGCGCTGCGCGAGCCAGTTGCCGAAGATCTGCCCCACCTGCACGATCACGATGATGATCGCGACGGTGACCCAGGTCGCCTGCTGGTCGAACTGGTTGTAGCCGTAGATGATCGCGAAGTTCCCGAGTCCGCCGCCGCCGATGTAACCGGCCATGGCCGACATGTCGACCACCGCGATGAACATGAACGTGTACCCGAGGATCAGTGGCGCGAGCGCCTCGGGGATCACGACGCCGAACAGGATCGACAGCCGCTTCGCGCCGATCGCGAGTGCAGCCTCGACGACACCAGGATCGACGGCGACGAGGTTCTGCTCGACCACGCGCCCGATCACGACCGCGGCCATGATCGTCATCGGCACGATCGCGGCTTCGGTGCCGAGCGTCGTCCCGGCGACGAGCTTCGTCACGGGCCCGACGGCGGTGAGGAAGATGATGAACGGGATCGGCCGGATGACGTTGATCACCAGGTTCATCACGTTGAAGACGACCCTGTTGCCGAACAGATTCCCCGGCCGTGTGGCATAGAGCACCGCGCCGATCAGCAGCCCCGCGACGCCGCCGATCACGAGCGTGACGGCGACCATGTAGACGGTCTCCTGGATCGACTGCAGCAGTACCGGCGTCAGCGAATCCCAGTTCGCGAGCGGATGGATGCCGGTCATGAGACGTCTTCCGATCCGGATGCCGCAACCGTGGCGCCGGAACCGCGCAGCACCGCCACCTTCGTGCGCACCGCCAACTCCCCGACGGCTTCGGCGACAGCATCCGCCCCCGCCTGCAGACGGTACGTGAGGGTGCCGAGCTGGCGACCACGGATGTCCGTGACCCCGCCGAACACGACCGCGCGGCGCACGCCGTGCTTCTCGAACACCTCGTCGATGTCCTCGCTCGTGAACTCGTTGACGTCGACGCTCACGAGCGTCCCGCCGCCGACGAGCAGCGAGTCCAGGGTGTCGCCGGACGGAACGCCCTGCGTGACGGCGGCGACGAACCGCTCAGTGAGCTCCGCACGCGGATGCGCGAACACGCGATACGTGTCACCGCTGTCGACCACGCGCCCGCCGTCCATCACGACGACCTGATCGCACAGCTCGTGCACGACCGAGATCTGGTGGGTGATGACGACGATCGTGATGCCGAGGCGACGGTTGATCTCCTTCAACAGCGCCAGCACCTCGCCGGTGGTCTGCGGGTCGAGAGCGCTGGTGGCCTCATCCGCGAGCAGCAGTTCGGGGTTCGCGGCGATCGCGCGGGCGATGCCGACGCGCTGCTTCTGCCCACCCGAGAGTGCTCGAGGATAGCGCGAAGCCTTGTCGCCGATGCCGACGAAGTCGAGCAGTTCGGCGACACGAGGCTCGATGTCCGCACGCTTCCAGCCGGCGACCTTCAACGGGTACGCGACGTTGCCGCGCACCGTGCGGGAGTTGAAGAGGTTGAACTGCTGGAAGATCATGCCGATACGTGCGCGCAGGCCCCGCAGCTCGGTCTCAGACGCCTTTCCGACATCGACGCCGAGCACGTTCACGCTGCCACCGGTGGGCTTCTCCAGCCCGTTGATCAGGCGTACGAGCGTCGACTTTCCCGCCCCCGAGTATCCGATGACGCCGACGATCGAGCCCCGCTCGACGTCGAGGTCGACCTCTTCCAGGGCATCGACGACGGGCCCCCGCCGCGTTCCGGGGAACGCTTTGGAGACCCGATCGAACGAGATGATTCCGGTCACTGCTGTGCGCGCAACTTGTCTTCGAGGCCGGTGAGCTCCTTCTGGAGGTCGGCGGCGGTCCAGTCGCCCTTGAACTGCAGGTTGCCCTGGTTCAGCTCGGTGACGGCCTTTTCGACCTCGGGCGAGCGGTACGCCTCGATGAGCTTCTCCCAGCGCGGGTCGTCCTTGTTCTCGTCCTTCACGACGAACGCGTTGATGTACGGCGCGAGTTCGGGGTTGTCGAGGTCTTCCTTGAAGATGATCAGGTCGTCGCCGAGCCCGCCCTTCTGGGCCTGCGTGTTGTTGACGATCGCGGCCTGGGCGCTGCCGTCCTTGAGCGCGGTGACCGTCTGGTTCGAGTCGACCGGAAGGATCTTGATCGTGCTCGAGGTGATGTCGGCCTCGGTCGAGAAGGCGTCGCCGCCGTCCTTGAGCTCGAGCAGGCCGGCGCGCTGCAGGTTCAGCAGGGCGCGAGCGAGGTTCGTGGGGTTGTTCGGCAGCGCAACGGTCGCGCCATCCGGGATGTCCTCGACGCTCTTGTACTGCTCGGAGTACAGCGCCAGCGGATACACGGCCGTCGCGCCGATGGGCACGAGAGTGCCGCCGCTGTTCACGTTGAAGTCGGAGAGGAAGATGAGGTGCTGGAACAGGTTCACGTCGAGCTCGCCGTCCTGCACGCCCTGGTTCAGCTGCACGGCGTCGGTGATGGTGCGCACCTCGAGCTCGACGCCCTCTTCTGCCAGCTTGTCCTTGAGGATCGTCCAGTGCGCTTCGGTGCCGTCATCCGCACCCAGCACGATCTTCGTCTCGTCGGCCGCTCCCCCATCGGCAGTGTCGCTGCCTCCAGTGCCGCCACCACCCGCGCACGCTGCCATCGACAGGGTCAGCGCGCCGGCTGCCAGCACGCCGATAGCGGAAAGGATCTTGTTCTTCGCACGGGAGTTGTTCACGGGAATGAGTGAATCACGCACCTGGCGCATCACCGATTCGGACGGTAACGGCGCGTAACGCGCGGCCATACCCTGGACACGTGACCCGAACCCTTCTGGAGGACGAGGCGCTCGGCTTCGTCCGCGACCTCATCCGCATCGACAGCATCAACACCGGCGACCTGGCGACGATCGGCGACGGCGAGACGCGCGCGGCACGGTTCGTGCAGTCGCAGCTGGAAGAGTTGGGCATCGAGACGACATTCGTCGAGCCCGTTCCCGGTCGCGGGAGCGTGGTCGCCCGCCTTCGCGGGACGGATCCGGATGCCGGCGCGCTGATCGTGCACGCGCACCTCGATGTGGTGCCGGTGGATGCTGCGGACTGGACCCACCCGCCGTTCGGCGCCGAGATCGCAGACGGCCTGCTCTACGGCCGCGGCGCCGTCGACATGAAGAACTATGCGGGAGTGATCCTGGCGGTGGCGCGGCACTTCGCGCGTTCCGGCATCCGTCCCAGGCGCGATCTGATCTTCGCCTTCCTGGCCGACGAGGAGAGCGGCGGCGTGTGGGGCGCGTCGTGGCTCGTCGACAACCGGCCAGAGCTGTTCGCCGGCGCGACGGAGGCGATCAGCGAGGTCGGCGGATTCTCGGTGCCCCTCGTCGAGGGACGTCGCGCGTATCTGCTCGCGACGGCCGAGAAGGGCGTCGGCGGGCTGAGGCTGACCGCGCGCGGCGAGGCGGGGCATGCGTCGCGGCCACTGCCGGGCGACCCGGTGCCGCAGCTCGCCGGCGCGGTCGCCCGGATCGGTGCGCACCGGTTCCCCGTCGTGCGCACTCCGGCGCTGGCGCGTTTCCTCGAGGTGTTCGGGGCGGCACGAGGCGTCACGTTCACAGACCAGAATCTGGATGCCGAGCTGGAGGATCTCGGATTCGTCGGGCGAGTGATCGCCGCCGCAGCGCGCAACACCGCGGCGCCGACCGTGCTGCGCGCGGGAGACAAAAGCAACATCATCCCCGGCAGCGCCGAGGCGATCGTCGACTACCGGGCGCTGCCCGGCGGCGAGGACGACCTGCTCACCGAGGTCGCACGTCTGGCCGGAGAGACCGTCGAGGTCGAGAACCTGCGGTCGATGCATCCGATCGCGTCGCCCATCGACGGGCCGTTCATCGACACGATCTCGGCGGCGCTCACGGCCGAGGATCCTGACGGAGTCGTGGTGCCCTATCTGCTGCCGGCATCCACCGACAACAAGCACTTCGCGCGTCTCGGCGTACACGGGTACGGATTCGTGCCGCTGCGCGTGCCGGATGATTTCGACGTCTACGGCCAGTTCCACTCGGCCGACGAGTGCGTGCCGGTGGAGAGCCTGTACTTCAGCGCCCGCGTGACGGCGGGGATCCTCGAGGCGGCGTAGGCGGGGTGGCGCCCCTCCGCCCGCCCGCCGCGTGTCGCCGCCCGGTGTCGCCGCGCCGGGTGTCGCCGCGCCGGGTGTCGCTTCGTGCCGCTTCCCGCACCCCCACGCGGCACTAAGCACCACCTCCCGCGCGGGCACCCCGCCGACGAGCCCCTCCCACCCGCGCCAGGTGTCGCTCCGTGCCGCTTCCCGCACCCGCACGCGGCACCAAGCGCCACCTCCCGCGCGGTACCGAGCACCACCACCTCCCGCGCGGGCACCCCGCCAACTGACCCTCCCACCCGCGAGGTGTCGCTTCGCCCGCGCGCGGAGGTGTCGCTTCCTGCCGCTTCCCGCACCCGTACGCGGCACCAAGCGCCACCCCCCGCGCGGGCACCCCGCCGACTGGACCCTGCCACCCGCGCCGGGTGTCGCTCCGTGCCGCTTCCCGCACCCCCACGCGGCACCAAGCGCCACCTCCCGCGCGGCACCGAGCGCCGCCCCGACGCGGCACCAAGCGCCACCTCCCGCGCGGCACCGAGCGCCGCCCCGACGCGGCACCAAGCGCCACCTCCCGCGCGGGCACCAAGACAGCACGCGAACCCCGACACCATTGCCCCACACCTCGACGCGTCGATACGTTGAAGGCATGAGCACAGCCGAGGCAACGGAATCCCGCTCGAAATCCTCCGCGATCCTCGGCGTCGCCCGACGGATCCCGGCGACGCTCGCATTCATCGCGGTGATCCTCGTCGTCGGCATCGTGGGGCAGGGGCTGTGGCGACCGCTCGCCGGCACCGACCTGTTCGACGCCGTCGCCTACGGACTGCCAGCGCTCGAGCAGGGCCGGTGGTGGACGCCGATCACCGGCACGTTCTTCGTGATCCAGCCGTGGGTGTACATCCCGACCATCCTCGGCTTCTGGGGCATGGCGTACCTCGAGCATCGCCGCGGCTGGCGGGTCGCACTGCTCTACTACTGGTTCGGGCAGCTGTTCGCGATCTTCGGATCCGCTCTGCTGCTAACCGGCGGGCGCGCGCTGCCGTGGCCGTGGGCGCAGCAACTGGCGCAGACGCTCGACGTCGGCGCGTCCGGCGGCACCATGGCCTGCATCGCCGCGGCGATCGGGCTCTTCGCCGCGCCGTGGCGGCAACGGGCGTGGTTCGTCGTGCTCGGCTTCGCGGCGATCAGCCTGCTCTACCTCGGCAGCCTCGCTGACGTGGAGCACGCACTCGCCATCCTGCTCGTGCTGTCGGTCGACCGATCTCTCCGTGTGCAGCGCACCACAGTGCACGAGCAGCGGATGCTCGCGGTGAGCATCGTCGTCGCCCTCGGCGTGGTCCAGCTCATCGTGATGCTGATTCCGACGAACGGCCCGTTCGGGGAGACCGACCTCTGGCTCGAGACCGCGCTGCCTGACGTGCTGTTCGACACCGCCGTGATCCTCGTGATCGCGGCGGGGCTGTGGCGCGGGCGTCGCTGGGCGTGGATCATCGCGATCATCCTTGCGGCGATCAACATCATCATCGGGTTGCTCGCCGTGCTGGTGCGCGTCGCGGTCGTGCTGTCGATCGAGGAGGATGCCGCCGGCTCTGTGCAGGGTGACCTCGACGTCACAGCATCCGCCGGAGTGCTCTGGCTGGCGTATCTGATCTTCCTCATCGTCACCCGCGCGGCATTCCGCGTGTGGCGCCGAGCACGCAGTCTCGGCGGGACTCCGGTGAGCGTCGACGAGGTGAAGCAGATCATCAAGAAGGACGGCGGCGGGACGCTGTCGTGGATGACCACGTGGGACAACATGGAGTACCTGCGCACGTCTTCGGGCGGGATCGTGCCGTTCCAGCTGCGCTCCGGCGCGGCGATCGCACTCGCCGACCCGCTCGGACCACCGGAAGGGCACGCCGACTCCGTGCGCGAGTTCATCGCGGCGGCCGAGGAGCACGCCGTCACACCGTGCTTCTTCAGCGCATCCGCGCGCACACGCGAGCATCTTCCCGAGGGGTGGCAGGCGCTCACCGTCGCGGATGACACCATCATCGACCTCGCCGGGCTCACCTTCCAGGGCAAGGCGTGGGCGCGCGTGCGCCAGTCGTTCAGCCGGGCCGAGCGCGAGGGGATGACGTTCCGTCTGACCAGGCTCGCCGAGGTCAGCTGGGGCACCCGCCAGCAGCTGAAGGCGATCTCTGAGTCCTGGGTCGGCGACAAGGGCCTGCCCGAGATGCGCTTCACCCTCGGAACACTGCACGAGGCCGAGGACCCCGAGGTGCGCCTCGCCCTCGCGATCTCTCCGGAGGGCGACGTCGACGGGCTCCTCAGCTGGCTTCCGGTGTACGGCGCGGGCGGACGCATCGACGGATGGACGCTCGACCTGATGCGCAGGCGCGACGGCGGCTTCGGCGCGGTGATGGAGTTCCTGATCGGTTCATCCGCGAAGGCGTTCTCCGAGGAGGGCGCCGAGATCCTGTCTCTCTCCGGCGCACCGCTCGCGCACGAATCGCCGGTGGACGAGGGCGGGATCGCATCGCTGCTGTCGAGGATGGGCGGGATGCTGGAGCCGGTCTACGGATTCCGCTCGCTGCACCAGTTCAAGAAGAAGTTCAATCCCCGCTACGAGCCGATCTATCTGCTGTACCGCGACGAAGGCGACCTCGCGCGCATCGGCGGAGGACTGACCAGGGCGTTCCTGCCCGATGCGACGCTGCGTCAGTTCACGGCCGCCGGAGTCGATCTGATCCGCAACTGAGGCGGCCGGCTCGGTTCAGGTCGCACTTTTGGTCGTTCTGAGCGCCGCATACCGACGAAAACTGCGACGTGAACATGGTGAGGCGACGCGGCGGGCGGGCGCGGCTCAGGCGCCGTCGCGTCCCAGCATCCGGTCGGAGTTGTCGGCGACCCACGCGACAAGCGGGAGCATGCGCTCCATGAGGTCGACCCCGAGCGGGGCCAGACTGTACTCGACGTGCGGAGGCACCGACGGAAAGGCCTCCCGATGCACGAGCCCGTCGCTCGCGAGGGTGCGGAGGGTCGAGGCGAGCATCTTCTCGCTGATGCCGTCGACCTCGCGGCGCAGCTCTCCCCAGCGGCGGGTGCCGTCGGACAGACTCGACAGCACGAGCACCCCCCACTTGCTCATCACATGATCGAGGACGACCCGGGTGCTGCAGCCGTCTTCGAAGACGTTGGGAATCGTCTCCTTTATCTGCGCAAAACTAACCGTCATGTGGGTACCTTACTTCAAAGTGGGTACCCTCGGATCGGAATGTCATGAGCCGTGACGGGTTGTCATCGGAGACCGCTCCTCGAAAGGATCCTCATGACCATTCTCATCACCGGTGCCACCGGACAGCTCGGCCGCCTCACGATCGACAGTCTGCTCGCACGCGGCGCCGACCCGCAGACGATCGTCGCCGGTGCCCGTGACGTCTCGAAGGCCGCGGATCTCGCTGATCGCGGCATCCGTGTCGTGGCCTTGGACTACGACGACGCAGCATCCGTCACCGCGGCGCTCGACGGCGTCGACTCGGTGCTGCTCATCTCCGGCTCGGAGGTCGGCAGGCGCACGCCGCAGCACAAGGCCGTCATCGACGCAGCCAAGGCGGCCGGCGTCAGCAAGCTCGTCTACACGAGTGCGCCCAAGGCGACCACGAGCGACCTGATCCTCGCGCCGGAGCACAAGGCGACCGAGGAGCTGATCGCCGCATCCGGCGTCCCCGCCGTGATTCTGCGCAACAACTGGTACACCGAGAACTATCTCGGCACCCTCGCCCAGGCCGCCGAGTCCGGCGTGCTCGCGGCGAGCGCGGGAGACGGCAAGGTCGCCTCGGCAAGCCGGCGCGACTTCGCGGATGCCGCGGCCGCCGTGCTGCTCGAAGACGGCCACATCGGCGAGGTGTACGAGCTCGCCGGCGACGTCGCGTGGGACTTCGCCGAGCTCGCCGCCGCGATCGCAGAGGTCGTCGGCCGTCCGGTCGAGTACAGGGCTCTGTCCACCGAGGAGCACGCGGCACTTCTCGCCGCGGCCGGCCTCGATGAGGGCACGATCGGCTTCGTGACGACTCTGGATGCTGACATCCGAGGCGGCGCGCTCGCCCACACCGACGGCACGCTCGCGCGCCTCATCGGGCATCCGACGACTCCGCTCGTCGAGGGGCTGCGCGCGGCCGCCTGAGGCGCCCAGCCTCACCACCCCCGTTCAGGTCGCACTTTCTGCCGTTATCCGCGTGCTATTCCGGCAGATACTGCGACCTGAACGCGCGGTCAGCGGCGCGTCAGCGCTCGACCAGGATGCCGTCTTCGTCGCTGTAGAGGTGAGCTCCCACCCGGAACAGCACTCCCCCGAACGACACGTCGATGTCGACCTCGCCGGCGCCGAGCTTCGCGCTCTTGCGCGGATTGGTGCCGAGAGCCTTCACGCCGAGATCCAAGCCGTTGATCGCGACGCTGTCGCGGATCGCGCCGTTGATGACGACGCCGGCCCAGCCGTTCTCCACCGCGGATGCTGCGATCAGGTCGCCCATCAGCGCGGTGTTCAGCGAGCCGAGCCCGTTGACCACGAGCACCGCCCCGTCGCCGGGGGTCGCGAGCATCGCCTTCACGAGCGCGTTGTCCTCATGGCAGCGGATCGTGCGGATCGGACCGTCGAATGCGGCTCTGCGACCGAAGCTGCGCAGCTGCAGCGGGAGCGACTGGAGCGCTTCTCCGAACTCGTCATACAGGTCTGCGGTGGCTTTGGTCATGGCGTCATTGTGGCATGTCGGCGCTTCTTTCAAGGTCGGTGGAATACCCCCTGGGGGTACGCTGTTATGGTTGTGGAACGCCGGCGAACGGCATCCGATCGAAGGGAACAGATGAACACCACCGAGTACAAGGTCACCGGAATGACGTGCGGTCACTGCGAGATGTCCGTGCGCGAAGAGGTCAGCCAGATCGCGGGAGTCGAGGACATCCAGGTCAGCGCGCAGAGCGGCACGCTCGTCGTCACCACCACCGAGACGCTCGACGACGCCGAGGTGCTCGCCGCCGTCGGCGAAGCGGGCTACTCAGCCGTCCGCGCCTGAACGCCTGAACGTCTGTCACGAGAGGAGTCTGCGATGAGTGTGTCCGGATCGAGTGTCGAGTTGGAGATCGGCGGCATGACGTGCGCCTCGTGCGCGATGCGCATCGAGAAGAAGCTCAACAAGCTCGACGGCGTCGCCGCGACGGTCAACTACGCCACCGAGAAGGCGAAGGTGACCGTGCCTGCCGGATACGAGGCCGCACAGCTCATCGCCGAGGTCGAGAAGGCCGGATACACCGCCGCGGTGCCGGCGCCCAAGAACGCGAAGACCACCGAGGCGACGGATGCCGACCCCGAGCTCGCTTCGCTGCGCCAGCGTCTGATCATCTCGATCATCCTCACGGTGCCGGTCATCGCGATGGCGATGATCCCCGCACTGCAGTTCACGTACTGGCAGTGGGCGTCGCTGGCGCTCGCTGCACCCGTGATCGTGTGGGGCGCATGGCCGTTCCACAAGGCCGCCTGGACCAATCTGCGCCACGGCGCGGCCACGATGGACACGCTCATCTCGATGGGCACTCTGGCCGCGTTCCTGTGGTCGCTGTATGCGCTGTTCCTCGGCTCGGCGGGCATGCCGGGCATGACGCACCCGTTCGAGTTCACGCTCTCGCGTTCGGACGGCACGGCGAACATCTACCTCGAGGTCGGCGCCGGCGTGACGATGTTCATCCTCGCCGGCCGCTACTTCGAGAAGCGCTCGAAGCGCCAGGCTGGTGCGGCCATGCGGGCGCTCCTCGAGCTCGGGGCGAAGGAAGTCTCGGTGCTGCGCGACGGCGTCGAGACCCTCATCCCGGTGGACGATCTGCAGGTCGGCGACGAGTTCATCGTGCGTCCGGGCGAGAAGATCGCCACCGACGGCGTCGTCGTCTCCGGCACGTCTGCGGTCGACGCCTCCATGCTCACCGGTGAATCGGTGCCCGTCGAGGTCGGGCCGGCGGATGCGGTCACCGGGGCGACCGTCAACGCCGGAGGGCGGTTGGTGGTGCGCGCCACGCGCGTCGGCACCGACACCCAGCTCGCGCAGATGGCGCAGCTGGTCGAGGACGCGCAGACCGGCAAGGCAGAGGTGCAGCGTCTCGCCGATCGCATCTCCGGCGTCTTCGTACCGATCGTCATCGGCATCGCCGTGGTCACGCTGGCCGGATGGCTGATCGCCGGGTTCCCGGCCGCTGCGGCGTTCACCGCCGCCGTCGCCGTGCTGGTGATCGCCTGCCCGTGCGCACTCGGCCTCGCCACACCCACCGCGTTGCTGGTGGGCACGGGCCGCGGCGCGCAGATGGGCATCCTCATCAAGGGCCCTGAGGTACTCGAGTCGACCCGCAAGGTCGACACGGTCGTGCTCGACAAGACCGGCACCGTCACCACGGGGCGGATGGCGCTCGTCGACGTCATCCCCGAGCCGGAGATGGATGCTGATGAGCTGCTGCGCCTGGCCGGAGCACTGGAGGATGCGTCAGAGCATCCGATCGCCCAGGCCATCGCGAAGGCCGCGACCGCGCGTGTCGGCGCTGCACAGGTCGGCACGCTCCCGAGTGTCGAGAGTTTCGCGAACGTCGAGGGCAGGGGCGTGCAGGGCGTCGTCGACGGGCACAGCGTGATCGTGGGACGGGAATCGCTGCTCGCCGACTGGGGCCTCGCGCTCTCACCCGCCGTCGCCGAGGCGAAGGCCGCGGCCGAGAACGACGGGCAAACGGTCGTGGCCGTCGCGTGGGACGGCGCCGCCCGCGGCATCCTCATCGTCGCCGACACGGTCAAGCCGACCAGCGCCGAGGCGATCGCACAGCTGAAGAAGCTCGGCCTGCGCCCCATCCTGCTCACCGGCGACAACGAGGCTGTCGCCCGGCGGATCGCGGCCGACGTCGGTATAGACGAGGTCATCGCCGAGGTGCTCCCGAAGGACAAGGTCGACGTCGTGGCACGGCTTCAGCGCGAAGGCAAGGTCGTCGCGATGGTCGGCGACGGCGTCAACGACGCACCCGCGCTGGTGCAGGCCGACCTCGGCCTCGCGATGGGCACGGGCACAGACGTCGCGATCGAAGCATCCGACATCGCCCTCGTCCGCGGCGATCTGCGCAGCGCCGCCGACGCGATCCGCCTGTCGCGCAAGACGCTCGGCACCATCAAGTCGAACCTGTTCTGGGCCTTCGCATACAACGTCGCCGCGATCCCGGTCGCCGCGCTCGGAATGCTGAACCCGATGCTCGCGGGTGCGGCCATGGCACTGTCGAGCGTGTTCGTCGTCGGCAACAGTCTGCGGCTGCGGGCGTTCCGATGATCCGCCTCCAAGCACGTCGGGCGATGCGTGTCAAGGCGGAAGACGACGCGGCGCGGAGTTCGTAAGGTCGGCGGAAGTGCGGTACCCGAGCCGCACGACATGGAGTGGCCATGGGTGCGATCGACGAGCATACGACCGAGCTTCTGCTGGACGGACGCTACCGGCTGGGGCCCTGCCTCGGTCGGGGCGGGATGGCCGCGGTGTACCGCGCTGAGGACACGATCCTCGGGCGCACCGTGGCCATCAAGCTGCTCGGCACCGCGGACGAGGCGTCAACCGATGATCGGGTGCACGGCGAGACCACGGTTCTCGCGTCTCTGAACCACCCCTCGCTCGTCACGCTCTACGACGCGAGGCTCGACCCCGGACATGCCCGCTACCTTGCGATCGAGTACGTCGACGGGCCCACGCTCGCATCACGGCTCTCGCAGGGACCGCTCTCCGGTTCGGAGGCGGCCGCTCTCGCCCGCGATCTCTCGGAGGCTCTGCAGGTCGTGCACGACGCGGGCATCATCCATCGGGACATCAAGCCCTCGAACGTGATGCTGGCGCGCACGTCCCGGCGCGGATCCGGGTGGACCGCGAAGCTCATGGACTTCGGCATCGCGTACAACGTCTCCGATGCGCGGGTGACTTCACCGGGCGTCGTCATCGGCACGGCCGCGTATATGGCGCCCGAACAGGTCAGCGGGGCCGAGCTCACTCCTGCGGTGGACATCTACTCGCTGGGGCTCGTGCTCATCGAAGCGCTGACAGGCGAGCCCGCGTTCCCCGTGATGGGAAAGGTGCCGACGGCCCTCCGTCGGCTCTCTGAGGCTCCGGAGATACCCGCTTCGATCGGGCCGCGCTGGGGAGCGCTCCTCACGCGCATGACGCGCGTCTCCCCCGAGGAACGCCCCTCAGCACTGGAGGTGTCTCAGGCGGCCGTGGTTCTCGGCGGCGGTCCACCGCTCGAGCAGTCCGCGCGCCAGCCCCTTCCGCCGGCCCTCACCCCGATCCTGTCTGATGCTCAGCCCACCGGGCCGACCAAGGAGATCACCACCGTTCCCGGTGAGGGGTCGTCGGCGCCGCGCCCCCGCGCACGGAGACTGCGCAGGGCGGCACTGGCGACCATGGCCATCGCCGCGGCGGCGATGATCGCCATCGCGGGGTTGTCGACCTTCGCGCTTGCACCCGACTCCGCAGGGCGTGTCGCCTCACGGATGTCCGCCGACGAGGTGTTCACGCCGCCGACCCCCGAGACCGGCGAGCCCACGGAGTCGGATCAGACGGGCACCGAGCCCGAAACCGTGGATGACCCCGTGAACGATGTGGGCGAGGACGAGCAGAAGTCGAACCCCAACAAGGGCCCGGGCAACAACTCCGGAGACCGGAAGGATGACAAGGACGACAAGAAGGGCAAGTGACGTGATTCCGAGCGGCCGTGCCGCGGGATGCCCTCTTGGTCGCGCTCGCCTAGCTCGTGCGCGCCGCCCTGCTGGCCCACAGCATCCCGCGCTCGACGATCGTGCGCACGTTCGGGTCCTCGAGCACGTCGACGCTGTGACCAGGGGTCGCGACGAAGACGCGGCCTGCGCCCCACTGCCGCGTCCACACCGCGGGTGACGTCACGGGCCGATGCCACGGGTGATACGGCTGAACCGGGTGGGTCGTGGTCGCGAGAACGTCGATGAGGTCATCGTGCAGCACCCAGTACTGCTCGGTCGTCAGCGAGAAGTCCGAGATGCCCGCGGTGATCTCGTGCTCGCGTCCGAGCTCGGTCATGTCGACCGTGTACGACAGGTAGTTGTCGGTCTCGTCGCCGGGGCGCTCTGCCGGCGGACGCCCTGGGTGAGTGGCGAACTGCCCGCCGATGAGGTGCAGGTAGTCGGAGTTCGCTCGATACGAATCGGCGATACCGCCGTGCCAACCGGCCAGCCCTGTCCCCGCCTCGACGGCGGAGCGGAGCCCGGCGAACGCCTCCTTCGAGATCTCCGACATCGTCACGGACTGCACGATGAGGTCGGTCGCGGCCATCACCTCGGCATCCGCGTAGATCTCGTTGGACTCCTCGACGCGCACGTCGAATCCCGACTTCTCGAGGAAGGGGAGGAACAGTTCCGTCGTCTCGACGGGGTGGTGCCCGTCCCAGCCGCCGCGGACGACGAGTGCACGTCGATCGGTCATGAAGTCTTTCCTTTCGCTGCCGCCGTTGAGAATGCCAAGATCTACCACCGATCCGGGGACGAACCGGCCGGGACGGATTCGGGTCGCTCGGCAGTGCTCGTGAGCTCCACCACGCGACGCTCGCGTCCGGCCGACAGCACCGCCTCCATGATCTCGAGCACGTGGAAGGCGAGCGCGCCAGAGGCCCTATGCGGGCGCCCGGTCTCGATCGCCCGGGCCATGTCGGCAAGACCCGCACCGCGCCCTGTGTCGGCATAGCCGCCGGAGACGGGAGCGACCCTCCACTCGGGGGCGTCCTGGGTCCAGACCTCAGTCGCGTCGTCGAAGCCGTTCGGGTCGCCCACCGAGATCGTTCCCGCCGTTCCGTAGATCTCGATCATCGGCGCCCGCGTCTGCCAGATGTCGAAACTCATCGTGACGGTCGAACTGACGCCGCTCTCGTGGAACAGGATGGCGGAGATGTGCGTGTCGATCGACACATCGAGCGGAGTGCCCTGCAACGGACCGCTGCCGATCGACCGACGGCGATCCGACGTACCCACAGATCCGGCGACCGAGACGACCGGTCCGAACATCGTGACCAGCGTCGTCAGGTAGTACGGGCCCATGTCGAAGAGCGGCCCACCGCCGGGCTGGTAGTAGAACTGGGGCGACGGATGCCACGACTCGTGCCCCGGCGACGACCAGTGCGCGGAGGCGCCCACGGGCGCGCCGATCGTACCGGCATCGAGAAGGTTCCGCGCCGTCTGCACGCCGGTGCCGAGCACGGTGTCCGGTGCCGAACCGACACGGAGGCCGGCGGCATCCGCCGCGCGCAGCAGTTCGGCGGCCTCGGCGACGTTCAGGCCGAGCGGCTTCTCGGCGAACACGTGCTTTCCGGCGGCGATCGCGCGCAGCCCGACCTCGACGTGAGCCGCGGGGATCGTCAGGTTCAGCACCGCGTCGATGCGATCGTCCGCAAGAAGGTCGTCGACGCTGAGCGCCTCGACGTTCTGCTCGATCGCGACGGCGTCCGCGCGCTCCGCGTTGACATCCGCGACCGCCACGAGCTCGAGGTTCGACAGCTTCGGGATCTGAGCGAAGTACTGCTCGGCGATCTTGCCGACGCCGATGACGCCGATCCTCATCGGAGTGGTCATGGATGTTCCTTCAGTTCGGCGCACGACCGCCGTCCTTCATCTCGCGGCGGTCGTGCCCGCGACGACGAGCGACGTCGTGAGGTTCATGTGGAAGCCATGCAGGTCGCCGATGAACCGATTTGTTGTCGGCTCCGACAATGCATGACGTGACCAATGTACCGAACTTCGAACGGTGGGGTCCGATTCATCCGGACTCGCCGATCACGGCAGATCAGCCAGGTCCACGTCCTCGTCGTCTTCGTCAGAGTGTTTCTCAGGGTCATCCTCCGAGTCATCGGACGCCCCTGTACTCGGACCGAGGTCGGGGTCGACGTCCTGACCGGGCAGCACGCCGTCCTCGTCGGGCATGGTGCCTTCTTCATCGGGCAACGAATCGGACATGGTGTTCTCCGTTCTGGTCGGGATCGGTTACCACCAGACTCGCGCTGCCCGTCGATTTCGCCATCCCGTTGACACGCGGGCTCGCGCAGTCTCCACACACGACCAACGCCGTATGAAAGGAGAAAAGTGCCGGTCATTCTGCTGCCTGACCGGCACTCTTCTCCTTTCAACGCCCACAAGGGGCGTCGAGCGCCTAGACGAGCGTCGCCGCGAACGGATCGAAGTCGGCCGGCACCACCGGCACCTCGCCGACCGTGCTCTCGATCTCGAGGTACTCGCCGGTCGCCGCCGAATCCTGCGCCGACAGCAGCACGTCGAGCACGTGGTAGCCCAGCTCGCCGGTGGCGATGTGCGGGCGATCAGCCGCGATGGCGCGCGCCATGTCGAGCACGCCGAGGCCGCGGCCGACGACCGTGCCCTGCTCCTCGATGTCGATCCACTCCTGCACCGTCGACATGCCGTCGCGCAGCACCCCGAGCGGCTTGACGTACGCGGTGCGCCCCGAGAACGTGTTCGGGTCCGGCATCACGAGTGTGCCCTCGCTGCCGTGGATCTCGATGACGCCGTGACGCTCAAGCGCCGAGTCGAAGCTCAGCAGATGCGTGCCCTGCTGGCCGCCTTCGAACGTCGAGAGCACCTGCACAGTCGACGGCACCTCGACGGAGAAGCTCTCCCCCGCACGCGGCCCGGTGCGGATCTGCCGTTCGGTGCGCCACCGCGATCCGCGCGCAGCGACCCCGGCGATCGGGCCGAGCAGGCTCACGAGTGCAGAGAAGTAGTACGGCCCCATGTCGAGCAGCGGGCCGGCGCCGGCGGCGAACAGGAAGGCGGGCTCCGGATGCCACAGGTCGGGGCCCTGCGTCTGGAACGCGGTGTGCACGAACTGCGGAGTCCCGATGATGCCCTCGGCGATCGCGCGCTTGGCGGTCTGGAAGCCCGGTCCGAGGATCGTGTCGGGTGCCGACCCGATGCGCACGCCCGCGGCTTCCGCTTCGCGAAGCAGCGCGAGCGTGCTCTCGCGGTCCATCCCGATCGGCTTCTCGGTCCACACGTGCTTGCCCGCGGCGACGGCGCGAGCGGAGATCTCGATGTGCGTGGCGGGGATCGTGAGATTCACGACGAGGTCGACGTCGGGGTGCGACAGCACAGCATCCGCGTCACCCCACACCGGCACACCGTGCTCTTCCGCCTTCGCGCGGGCGCGCTCGGGAATCAGGTCGCCGACGGCGACGACGCGCACGTCGGGGAACGAGGTGAGGTTCTCGAGGTAGGTCTGGCTGATGACACCCGTGCCGATGATGCCGACGCCGAGGGGCGCGCTCACGCGACGAACCCGCCGTCACGCAGGAAGGCGAAGCCGGCCGCGATGTCATCGAACACGTCGCCGGGCGCGTGGTCGTACTCGATCACGGCGTAGTGGATGCTGTCGTTCGCGCGCAGCGCCTCGGCGAGGGGAACATCGCCTGTTCCCGGATGCCGCTGGTCGAGGCTGTCCGACGAGAACGTGGAGCCCTCCGGGCCCCACGGGTTCACCCCGGGAATGACGCCGTCCTTGACGTGGACGGCCGTGAGGCGGTTCCCGAGGCGTGCGGTCAGGGCCGTGACGTCCTGCCCGCCGGTCTGCGCCCAGAAGAGATCGAGCTCGATCTGCACTCGGTCGTCGGTGAGTTCGATGAAGCGCTCGTACGCGCTCTGGTCGCCGAACGATGCGACGAACTCCTGAGCGTGGTTGTGATATCCGACCGACAGGCCGAAGCTCGCGGCGACGTCGGCCGCACGATTGAGGCGCTCGGCGATGTCGGCGACGCCGTCTTCCGTGACCCACCGCTCCGGTGCGACGAAGGGGTCGAAGACGGTCGTCATACCGATGGCGGCGGCCGCCTCGAACACGACCCCGGGCTCGGGCGTGGGGATGGCTCCGTCCGGAGTCCAGAGCTCATCCGAGAGCAGCGGCGCGTGGCCCGTGGATGCGACGATGCCCGTCGCGTCGAACGCGGCCCGGATCTCGGCGGGACGGTCGACGAAGTCGAACGCCTCCACCGTCGTGAACCCGATCGCAGCGAGGCGTTCGAGTGAGCCGTGCATGTCGGCCGAGAACTCGCTCGCAAGCGAATACAGCTGCACTGAGGCGAGGGGCAGAGCCATGATTCTTCCTTCGTACGTCGTTGTGGAGGGCCGCTCGAGGCGCGGATGCGACGAGATTATCACGAAACCTCCACATGGAGGTTAATTGTCGGCGACCGTCGGATAGGTTGTCTCGTATGGACTCAGAGCCGGTTATCGGACGCCGCGGAGCGCATGCCAAGGGCGTCGCCAGGCGGCAGGAGATCCTGGATCGCGCGATCGAGGTGTTCCGCGAACGCGGCGCCGACGGCACATCCCTGCGCCGCATCGCCGAGGCGATCGGAGTCTCGCACGCCGCGCTGCTGCACTACTTCGACTCGCGGGAGCAGCTGCTGGTCGCGGTCTACGCGCACGCCGAGGCGATGCGGTCGGCGCGCAGCGCTGCCCCGCCCACGCCGCCCGGCGTCGAGATGATGGTCAACGCCGCCATCGCGAACGTCGAGGTTCCGGGGCTCGTGCAGCTGTACTCGACGCTCGTCGCGGCAGCGCTGGAAAGTGGCAGCGAGGTCAGCCGCGACTACTTCTCGGCCCGGTTCGCGCGTCTGCGCACCTCTCTGACGACGAGTTTCCGCGCGCAGCAGGAAGACGGCCGCATCCGTGATGACGTTCCGGCAGAGCATCTCGCGGCGCTCGTCGTCGCAGCATCCGATGGTCTTCAGATCCAGTGGCTGCTGGAACCGTCCGTGGAGCTGGAAGGTGCACTCCGCTCTATCGCGACGCTGTTGCAGCCCGCATCGGGCGCTGAACGTCAGGGCGCCACCGGATGATGGCCGCGCACCGCGATGCGATTCCAGCCGCCATCACGATCGCCGGCCGGCGACGCGCCGTCGGTTCATCTGATCGTCGTTCGGGACATGCGCTGTCAAGTCCACGCCGGCCATAGACGGATCAGGCGAGCGGCGCCCGGAACACCGGCCGATCGCAAGCTATAAGGTTGTGGGAGATGGTTCCCACAGTTCGATTCAGGCATCTCGCGAGTGGCCGCGAGAGCCGACTGATAGTGATGTCCGCTATCAGTGTTGCTCCGGCCAGAAGATTCTTGCCGAGTCAGCGAGCTTCAAGCATCACGAAGCATCCGGGATGGTTCGACATCGGCTTGTCCTCGACAAAGTTACGGATCTCTCGGGCCTGATCGTGTGAGCCGTTCACCTTCGCCCCTCGTCGAGCATTGCCCGAGGGCCCTTTACTGCGACGCGGAAGACTTGGAGCACTACGAATGACGAATCCCGACTCGGTCACGAGGAACGGTTCCGCATGATCACCCTCACCCGGATGTCGAGGGGCTTTTTCGCGCTGGCCTGCGTCGTCGGAGCGTCTGCAGCCTTGGCCGGATGCGCGCCCACCGTAGCCTTGAACCCTGCCGAGAATGCCAACGCCCCCGAGTGTGCAGAGGTCACCGTTCGGTTGCCTGATGCCATCGAGGAGCTGTCCCTGCGCACTACAGACGCACAGGCCACTGCGGCTTGGGGCGACCCGACGGCGGTCGTCTTCACCTGCGGTCTCACGCCACCTGGTCCGACCACCCTGCAGTGCGTCACCATCAACGCTGTCGATTGGATCGTCGACGACACGGATCTGCCCAACCTGCGCCTGACGACGTACGGACGTACGCCTGCTGCACAGGCGTACGTCGACACCAGTCGTCTGTCAGCGGATGCCGCACTGGGCGCCCTCGCGTCCGCCGTGCAGAAGCTGCCGAAGACGGGGGCGTGCACAGCACCGGACACGGACACGGACACGGACACCTCGACACCGGGTGGAACCGAGGACACGCCGTGAAACCAGCGGAACTGCGACTGGCAGGACCGGCGATCCTCATCGTCGCCGGAGTTCTCACCCTTCTGGCGGGTCTGATGATCGGCGGCGGCGCAGTGCCTCGCCTCATCAGCGACCCGGGGGCGATCGTCCGCTGGGGACTGCCGACCGCCAAGCTCCTCGTCAATCTGTCCGGCGCAGTGATGGCCGGCTCAGCGATCCTCGCGCTCTTTGCACTGCGTGCGGAGAAGAAAGAGTTCGACGCTGCGCTGGCTATGACCTCGATCGGCGCCGCGATCCTCACAGTCAGCAGCGGGACGACGGGCTTCCTCACGTTCTTGTCCTCCTTCAATCCGCAGGTGTCGCTGGGATCGGAGTTCGGTCAGCAGCTGGGCCGATTCCTGCTCGAGACCGAGCTCGGTCAGACCTGGCTGATCACCACCATCGCGGCCGCGACCATCACTCTTGTGGCGTACGCCTTCCGAGGGTGGGCCGCCGCGCTGATCATCGGACTGCTTTCGCTCGCGGCTCTTGTTCCGATGGCGACACAAGGGCATTCGGGTACCCTCGCCAATCACGACGCCGCGGTCATGGCACTCGTCCTCCACATCACAGGCGCGGCCGTGTGGCTCGGAGGCCTTCTCGCCGTGGTCTTCTTGAGGCCCCTCCTGGAGGAGACCAGGCTTCGGATCATCGTCGAACGGTACTCGACGCTCGCTCTCATCGCGTTCATCGTCGTCACCGTATCGGGCGTCGCCCGCACGCTGGCATCGATCACCGGCATCGGCGACCTGATCAGCGCCTACGGTGCCGTTCTCGCGATAAAGATCGTTGCTCTTGTCATCCTCGGGGCGATCGGAGTCGCCCATCGGCGGTGGTTCATCCGGCGCGAGCGCGGCGAAGGCAGTGCGTTCTGGTCGTTCGTGGCGCTGGAGTTGGCGGTGATGGGCTTGGCCAGCGGAGGGGCCGCCGCTCTGGCGCGCACGCCTTCGCCTGCCGACGCCATCGCTCCCGCGCTCACCACGCCGGCCGAGATCCGCACGGAGGCGCCGTTGCCTGCCGAACTCACGCTGGACCGGTGGTTCACCAGCTGGGATGTCGATCTCCTCTGGGCGATCGTCGCCGTCTTCGGCATCTTTTTCTACATCGCGGGAGTGCGGCGGCTTCGTCGACGAGGTGAAGACTGGACGCCCGCACGCATCATCGCATGGACGGCCGGCATGCTGCTGCTCGTCTGGGTGACGTCCGGGCCCGTTGCGGTGTATTCGGACTACCTGCACAGCATGGACGCGCTCGGCCGAGTACTCCTCGCCACCGCGGTGCCGCTGCTTCTGGTACTCGGCGCACCCTATCGACTCGCGCTGTCCGCCATCACGATCCGTACCGACGGCAGCCGCGGCATCCGCGAATGGCTTCAGGCCGGCGCTCGCTCACGAACGGCGAGCCTTTTCGCGCATCCGCTCGGTGCCGCATGTCTGTTCGCCGGGTCGCTCTGGGTGACATCGGCGACCGGTGTACTGCGCTGGACCCTCGAAGATCCGTTGGCACACCAGCTGAGGATCGTCCTGCTCCTGAGCGCCGGCAGTTTCGTCATGATTTCTGTCATACGACCAAGACGCGTCCGCTCGGGCACCTTCCGGACGATTACCGCACTTCTGGTGATGCTCGCACCTGTCCTCGTGGCCGCCTGGGTTGCGTTCGAGGGCGGCCTCATCGCGGCCGACTGGTTCGGAGCCATGGGGCGCACCTGGGGTCTCGATCCGCTGGCCGATCAGCGGATGGCTGGCATCATTCTGGCATTCGGCGTCGTCTGCGTCGGCATCGCGGTCGCAGTCGCACACCGGTTCCGAATGAGGCAGCCGTGACCTATATGGGAAAGGACCCAACTATGACATCTGCGGGAAAGGACCCAGCTATGACATCGAAACTCGTCCGCTCACTACGCATCACGGTTACCGCCCTGGCGACGGCCGTAGCCGCCATTCTCCTGGTCGCCGCGCCGGCCTCCGCGCACGACAACCTCCTCGAATCCGATCCTTCAGCCGGAGCGACGGTCACCAGCCTCGACGCGGTGTCCATGACATTCAGTGGTGAGCTGATCGACTTTGAGCAGACGAGCTTCGCCCAGGTCCAGGGGCCAGACGGCCTCTACTACGAGACCTCGTGCTCCACGATCGAGTTCAACGTGCTCACGACGCCCGTCGCACTCGGGGATGCCGGAACCTATACGGTCGTATGGAACGCGGTGTCCAGTGACGGACACCCGATCTCGGAGAGTTTCACCTTCGAGTACGCCCCGGACGCGAGTACTCAGGCCGCGCTCGGATGGGATCTGCCTGCGTGCGGCAGCGGCGAGGCTCGAGTGCAGCCAGAAGCGGTGCCCACGGCCACTGCGACACCTCCGGGGAGCGAAGCGATCAGCCCTGCTCCCGCCGAAACCAGCGGTGCGGAATCGAGCGGTGCGCAATCGAGCACCGGCGGTGATCTCGTCGTCGTTCTCAGCATCGCGGCGGGAGTCATCGTGATCGCCGCGTCGGTCATCGGCATCGTGTGGCTCGGTCGCGCTCGAAAGCGTCGATCGGAATAGTCGCATTCACTCTGCTTGATCATGGACGGGATGCGAAGAGGTAGGATTCACGTGATGCTTCGTCTCCCGATCCGCCGATTCGGGGATGTGAAAGATCAGCTATTGATAATGCGCCTCATTACCATCGTTGCGCTGTCGCTGCTTCTATTCGTCGGCATAGCCGCCACCAGCCACAGCGAGGCTGAAGGCATCACGCCCGCGCAGTCGGCTTCCTCTGGCGTCGTTGATTTCGCAGACAGCGACGATGTCGCCGATCTCGGGTCTGCACAGGTGTCCGCGACGGCTGATGGATCGAATGCGCTCCTGGGAGCAGCGCTCTGCGTTCTCGGCATCCTGTGCGGATTCACTGCAATCGTCTTGTCGTTGCAGCTCTTGCGGACTCCGCGCATGTCTCATGTCGGTTTCACGAAAGGCAGTGCGCTTCATCCGCTGACTGCCCCGGGGACGCGCACGCGAACGACGGGCCCGTCATTGATTCGACTGAGCGTCTCGCGTACCTGACACCGACGCGCCATCAGTGTTGATGGCGCCTTCCGATGAGCCTGAGCTCGTGCTGTCGACTGTCCCCTCTTGATCTGGAGTACCCGATGAAGCCTGCTGTAAAGACCACTATCATCACGATCGCCATCGCTGTGGTGCTGATAGTCGGCGCATTGATCTTTGTTCTCGTCAATCAGAATCCGAAGGAGCCGCCCGCCTCCGCTGACGGCTCCTCATCCACTCCCGTGGTGCGGGAGAGCTCGCATGTTCTCGATGATGCAGGCGAAGGCGCCGTCACTGTGGTCGAGTTCCTTGATTTCGAGTGCGAAGCCTGCGGCGCCTTCTACCCAGTCGTGGAGGACCTACGCAAGAAGTATGACGGCGAGATCACATACGTCATCCGCTACTTTCCCGTCCCCGGCCACCTGAACTCGAGGAACGCAGCGCTCGCCGCCGAAGCAGCCGCGCAGCAGGGACGACTCGAAGACATGTACCGCGAACTGTTCGAGACACAGGCGGAATGGGGCGAAGCACAGGAGTCGCGAGCCGATGTCTTCCGCGGGTTCGCTGAACAACTGGGCCTCGACATGACGGCATACGATAAAGCCGTTGCTGATCCCGCCACGACCGCACGCATCGATGTGGACTTCAACGACGGGCAGGCCCTCGGCGTGAACAGCACTCCTACCTTCTTCGTCGATGGGGAGATGCTTCAGCTGGAGAGGTACGACGATCTGGAGAACGCGATCAACGCCGCGATGGAGGACCGGTGACGGTTCCAGGATTGTCACACCGCCGCGTGATCATCGTCGGCGCAGGGCAGGCCGGACTGGCAGTCGCGGACGCACTCAGGAACGGCGGCTTGGTCCCGCAGAGCGACTTCACCGTCATCGACGCGAACATGAACGGCCAACGATCCTGGGCTTCACGTTGGCATTCCATGGCGCTTCTCAGTGATGCTCACCACAGTTCGATCGCCCGCCGACCACTTCCAGGCGATCAGTCCCGACGCCCGCGTGCGGATGAGATGCAGGACTACCTCGCGTCGGTCGAGGCGTCCCTCGGTATCGCCGTCATGTGGGGGATGCGCGCCACAGGTGTGGGCCCGTACGGCAGGGGTTCGTCACTCCTGCTGTCCACGAACGAAGGGCCGGTGCAGACCCGCAATGTAGTGTGCGCGACGGGTTCGTCGTCCCGGCCCTGGGTACCGTCCTGGGCGGCAGACCTCATCGTGCCGGGCGTGGCGATCCACAGCGCCGATTACCAGTTCCCTCGACAGATCCCTGCCGGCGACGTACTGATAATCGGCGGCGGAGACAGCGGAGCGCAGATCGCGAGGGAGCTCGCACCCTCGCACACAGTGACGCTATCGGTCCGACACCGCGGACGCGACCCGAAACCCGGAAAGGGTGCCGGCCGCTGGCCATGGTCTGCACACCCGCGTTCGAGACTCCCGAACGAGGATCAAGAGGCACAGCTGCAACAACACGGAGTGTCGATAGTTCCGCCCGCACGAGGTGCCGACGGCGGACAGATCAACTTCGAGGATGGCGCGCGGGTGAAACCTCGGTCTGTGATCTTCGCCACCGGATACCTGCCGGCCGACGATTGGCTCCCGCAGGTCGTCCGGGACCCGGTGTCCCGTCGCCGGCGACACGGCACGACCTCGATACCGGGTTTGTTCGTGGCGGGGTTCCCGAAATACAGTACACCTGGCGCAGACAGCTTCATCGGCGTGCGGCGAGACGCCGCCTCGATCGCGCGACGCATCCTGAACCGCCCCTGAGGAAAGAGGAGAAGCTCATGGGAACGCAGCACGATCATGCCTCGGTCGGGATACCTCGAAGACGCCTGCTCATTGCTTTCACTATCACCTCAGTGGTTCCGCCTTCCAGATCGAACCCAGATCTCACCCCGAAGAACATGTGACCCACGCATGACGATCTCGAAGCACGCCCGTCACCTGCAGCCTCATTCAAAGGAGAGCCGACATGAAGTGCTCCATCGGCGACATCGACCTGCTGGTCACCGACCGACTGGTCACGGACCGACTGGTCCCCGACCGACCCGGCGTGGGGATCGACCTTTGATTCCGGCCGCCCCGTCCCGGCGGAAGTCCACGCTTCTCGCGGTCATCGTGGTCGCCGCATTCTGTGCCATCGCTCCATTCGTCGGGGCCGAGTCGGCGACTGCGTCTTCCGACTCGTACGCGAGCTCCACGCCGGATCCCACGGATACCCCGTCATCGTCGCCCACCCCTGGCGAGAGCACCGACGAGCCTCACCAGGAACGACTCGATGAGCAAGGTGCCGACCGCGGTGATCTCGGTCTCTTTGGTGTCATGCTCATTGGCGGACTCGGATTCGTGCTCGCCGCCGGAGCAGTAGGCGTCTCCATGGTCGCCCGCGAACGGCGACGCAGAGATCGCGCGGAGACCGCGTCGAAGAAGGAGACCCCTGATGCTGGATGACAAGACGCCGAGATATGCCTTCGCCTTCATCGCGGCGGGGCTGGTCGTGCTCGTCGACCAGGCGAGCAAGGCCGCCGCGCTTGCCGGTCTCAGTGAGACGGAGCGCATCCCGCTACTGGGCGACTTCCTCGGCCTGCAGCTGGCGTTCAACCCCGGTGCGATCCTGTCCTTCGGTTCGGAGGCGACGTGGGCGTTGACCCTCGTCGGTGTGGGAGCGATCGCCGTGCTGTTCGTCGCAGCAAAGCGCTCCCGCACCATCTGGTGGGCGACCGGAATCGGATTCATTCTCGGCGGCGCACTGGGAAACGTACTGGATCGGTTGTTTTCGCCTCCCGGATTCGGGCGTGGACATGTGACGGATTTCCTCGCATACGGAAACTGGTTCATCGGCAATCTTGCCGACGTGGCTCTCGCGATCGGGGCCGTCATCCTGGCTCTCGATCTCTGGATCCGCAGCCGTGCGGCTTCGCAGGAGGCGGTCGCCGCGTCGGTACCCGCTGATGATGTTCAGGAGGGTCGATCGTGACTGAGAAGAAGCGCACTCCTTCGGCCTATCAGCGCAATGCGCTCGCGCCCGGCTTGCTTGCCGCAGCAGTATTGTTCGTTGCGCCCGCGCTGCTGACGGGAAGCTGGTCGTCCGTTGTTCTGTTCGTCGCCTCGATCCTCGCTGTGATCGTCGGGTGGTTCGCGTGGCAAGCGCGACAGTGGTGGTGGCTTCCGGTGTTCGCCGCCGTCGCCATCATCTGGAACCCGGTGTTCCCGTTGCCTTTCGAGGGCCCGGTCTGGATCGGTGCGCAGCCTGCCGCAGCGGTGTTGTTCCTTGTTGCCGGCGGATTGATCAAGGTCAAACGCGTATGACGAGCCTTCGCCGCCCCATCGGTGCCATCAGCCGCAATTGTGGGGGGCGCACTGCCCTGCGCACCGCGGGGGCTGGCGGCCCCAGGCATGTCATCGGTCACCACGAGCAATCGGGTCGATGAACACCTGGATCCCTGACACTCCTCCGACACTCGCGGCCTTCTTCAGCTTGCTGCCGGGGCCGTTCCCCCTGCTGCCGCTCATTGCGACGGTACTGGCAGTCGGATATCTGGTGGGAGCAATCCGATTGTGGAGACAGGGTCGTCGCTGGCCGGTGTGGCGCACTGTCAGCTTCCTCGTGGGATGCGGTGCCCTCGCAGCGACGACAGGCCTGGGCGTGGAGGCCTACGGGTATGCGCTGATGTCGGTGTTCATGTTCCAGCAGCTCACCTTGATGATGGCCATCCCGCCGCTTCTCGTGCTCGGCTCCCCCGGAACGCTGCTCCTGCGTGCCACCGCGCACCATGGACCGGGGAAGGCCGTCCTCCGCGCCGCTCATTGGGGTCTTCGCTCTGCGGCCGCCCGATGGGTGCTCAGCCCCTGGCTGGCGTTGCCGATCTATCTTGCGTCGTTCTACGGTCTGTATCTGGCAGGATTCGCCGACCGCATCCTCGCCGTCCCCGGTGGGCACATGGCTATGGAGGTCCTGTTCCTCCTTGCCGGGATCGTCTTCACCATCCCGATACTCAGCTCCGACCCGCTCCCGATGCGAATCAGCCATGGTGGACGCGCCCTCGACGTGTTCGCCGAAGCCGCACTTCACGCCTTCTTCGGAGTGTTCCTGATGATGGCCACCACCATGCTCGTCACGCAGTTCGTCGCCCCGACCGAAGCGCTCGGCATCGACCCGCTCGAAGATCAACGGGTGGCCGGCGGTCTGGCATGGTCGTACGGGGAAGCGCCCACATTGTTTATGCTCGTTTATGTGATGCATCGTTGGTTTCGCGACGACACGGCCCGCGCCGCGGCTGACGACCGATTCACCGACGCCCACGGCACGAGCGAGCTGGACGCGTATAACGCTTACCTTTCGAAGCTGCGTGAGAAGGACATCTGAGATATGGCCACGAAACCACCCCGAACTCCGGCGATGACGACGAGCACCGCGGAGCGTCGCACCGTCATACCCCGCAGCACACCGATGCTTCCGATGCGTGCAGCGCTGCCCGTTGCCATCATCGCCGGCGTAGCACTCGATCTCGCCACTCCCGACGTCGGCTGGTGGCCGCTCGCCTTCATCAGCGTCATCCTCGCTCTGGCGACGCTGGTGGGTCGAAGCATCGGCGGCGCATTGATGGTGGGACTCGTTTTCGGTATCAGTTTCTACGTCCTCCACCTCGCTTGGGTCGGCCAGTTCCTCGGCCCGATACCCCGAATTGCCTTGTCTGGCCTGCAGGCGCTGTTCCTGGGTCTCGGTGCGATTCCGATTGCGCTCGCATACCGGTGGACGAGTCAGTTCCGTCGCCGAGGTATCGGGCAGTTGATCGTGGTGCCGCTCATGATCGCGGGGCTGTGGACGGCCCGCGAAGTGGCGATGGGTTCGTGGCCGTACGGCGGATTCCCCTGGGTGCGTCTGGGGATGACGCAGGTGAACGGGCCCTTCCCTGAGGTCGCTTCCTGGATCGGAGTCACCGGGCTGTCGTTCCTCGTCGCGTTCGCTTCCGCCGCGCTCCTGCAATGGCTCCGCGCCGGTGTCCGATTCCTCCCGGGAGCGCTTCCCGCCGGCATCGTGATCGTCGTGCTTGCCTTGACACCTCAGTTTCCGACCGCGAGCGCCGGGACCTTCACCGTTGGGTGGGTGCAGGGCAACGGCCCTTCCGGGTACTTCGATGACAAAGAACCCGGAGACATTCTCGACGCTCACTCCACCGCCTCAGAGTCGATCATCGGACAGCCGATGGACTTGCTCGTGTGGCCCGAGGGCGCCGTCGACTCCGACCCGTTCCGTGAACGGGGCACCGCGGCGGAGCTGGATCGTATCGTCGCGTCGGCTGGAGCTCCGCTTCTGGCCAACGCAGCCACCACGCGAGGGGAGAACACGTTCAACACAACGATGCTGTGGACAGCCGACCCAGCCGAGCGGCAGATACACGACAAGGTCCACCCGGTGCCGTTCGGGGAGTATGTGCCGGATCGCTGGTTCTACGAGAAGCTCGCGCCAGACCTGGTCGGGCTCATCCGACGCGAATACACCCCCGGCACGATCGCCCCTGTCGTGAGTGTGGGATCGGTGCGTGTCGGGCTCGCCATCTGTTTCGACGTCATCTTCGACGATGTGATCCGGGACGGCGCACAGGCGGGAGCGCAGCTGTTCGTGTTCCAGACCAACAACGCAGATTTCCGCGACACCGATGAGAACCTGCAGCAACTCGCATTCGCTCGCATGCGTGCGATTGAGACCGGACGGGCCGTGGTCAACGTCTCCACGGTGGGCACCAGCCAGGTCATCAGTCCAGCCGGCGTACCGATCGAAACGATCGACGTCGATCAAGCCGATGCCAAGGTCACCACCGTTCCGCTGCGTACCGGGCTGACCCCTGGAATCGTCCTCGGGCCGTGGCTGTCCTGGCTCATCACCGTGGCGCCGTTCGTGCTCCTCGTCATCACCGCAATAGCATCCCGCCGTGGTTCCTCCCCCACCCTTCGCCTTCGTCGACGGCCGACAACGCCTTGACCGCATCCATCCGTCGCCGGCGAGTATCGGATGCTCACCGGAACCTTCCGATATGCGACAGCTCAGATTGTCCGAATCCGAGCCGAACGTCGCGGGTATGCTGGTACTGATGGCTTCGCTGGTTCGCTCACACCTTCTCGGGAGGTCGTCTGAGCGCGTGCTGATAACGAGTCTCGTTATCGTCTTGTTCTCGACGTTGCTCTTCGCGATCGGCGTAGCCGGCGCCACCTATGAGAACGCAGACGGTGCCTCTGTCTCGCGTTCGAGCGTCCAATCCCCCAGCCTGCAGACGAGTGACAGAACCGATATCGGCGCAGTCCTGTCCGCCGGCCCCCGAGCTGCAACCGTTTTGAACGAGTCACCCGGGTCCACCACCCCCGTCAGCGCTGTGCTGTGCGTACTCGGGCTCATGTGCGGGCTGGTCTTCACGACCCTCTGGCGCGGTCTGTGCCGACGACCTCCACTCCGTGATCGCGGGTCAGCACGAGTCCTCTTGCCGTCTGTTCCGGCACCTTTCTTCCGGCCGCGTGAGACGGCTCTCTCCCTGACGCAGCTGAGCTTGTCGCGAACCTGATTCCCACGCAGCCTCCCTCATCGGTTCGCAACGAGCAGGTGAGCTTCATCCGGGCTGCGTCGATCGCACGGGGCTGATCCGGCAACCGCAGGCGTCTGTTCTCACGCGCCTGGAGCCTCCAGAACCGTTCCGACTGCGCCCAACTCCTTTTCGACCAAGACTGCTACACAAGCAAGGACCCACATCATGAGCCCTGAGCGGACAAGGCGCCTCGTCGCCGATCGCACGCCCACCGACCGCATCCACTCCCCTGTCTCGCGGCGACGTCGAGCTCTTGCCACCCGCGTCGGTCTTTCCAGCGTCGCTGTGATGCTCATCGCCGGCTTCCTCGCCGGGTGCTCGAACGATTCGCTCACGGAGCAATACCGCGCGGGCGACGACAAGGGTTACATCGCCGGTGACTTCCAAGTCGTCGAGTTGCCGAAAGAGGAGCGTAGCGCGCCGGTTGTCTTCGACGGCGTCACGGAAACGGGAGAAGTCGTCTCCAGCGACGACTATCGGGGCGAGGTGCTCGTGGTGAACTTCTGGTACGCCGCCTGCGCGCCGTGCATCGTCGAAGCGCCCATGCTCGAGCAGGTCTGGAAGGACTATCAGGACGACGGCGTGGCCTTCCTCGGCGTGAACACCTACGACCAGCCTGCGACCGCACTGTCATTCGCCCGAGACAACGAGATCACATATCCGAGTGTCATCGACGTGAACGACGGGAATGTCAAGCTCGCCTTCGCTCAGGTCACCCCGATTCAAGCCACCCCGACGACACTGGTCATCGATCGCAGCGGGCGGGTCGCCGCGCGGATCATCGGCCAGTTGGCGGGCGCCTCCATCCTGTCCACCCTGGTCGCCGACGCACTCGAGGAGAACCCATCGTGAATCCTGGATCGATGATCGTCGACGGTGCCCTGTGGCTGTCGATTCCGATCGCGATCCTTGCGGGGCTGGTGTCCTTCGTCTCACCGTGCGTCCTGCCACTCGTGCCCGGGTACCTCGGGTATCTCGGCAGTGCCACGTCCGGCCCGACCCAAGGGCCAAGGGCAACCGGACCGTTCGCACATGAGCGGGCGAGACTGCTGCTGGGGGTGACACTCTTCATCGCCGGGTTCACCGTGGTGTTCGTCGCCGTGACGATTCTGGGCGGCGCGTTCGGATTCGCCCTGCTGCAGTACGCCAACGTCCTCACGCGGGTGTTCGGTGTCGTCATCATCGTTCTCGGACTCGTATTCCTCGGCCTTTTCGGCATGGCTCAACGCACTGTCCGCCCCCGCACACATGGCCGGGCCGGGTTGGTCGGAGCGCCGCTGCTCGGATTCGCGCTCGGCGTCGGGTGGACTCCGTGCATCGGGCCGACCCTGGCTGCGATCATCTCGATGTCCTGGAATCTCGGCGACCCGGCGCGGGCGGGATTGCTAGGACTCGCTTATTCCCTCGGCCTGGGCATCCCATTCCTCATCCTTGCGGCCGGCTGGGGCTGGGCTTCCCGGTCCGTGGCATTTCTTCGTCGGCATGTGCGCCTCCTGAACATCATCGGCGGGTCGATGCTCATCGCGCTGGGGTTGCTCATGGTCACGGGACTTTGGTCGGCGCTGATGTCACAGCTCCAGCAGTTGGTGATCAATGTTCCCCTCCCGCTCTGACACCGGCGCTGACCGCTGACATCACAACCGATGGCTATCGGGGCCCGGTCGGCGCAGCCGATGGCTCACACGTAGATTCCCCGGTCTTCCATGAATCTGATCGGGTTGGTGTACCCGCCGTTGATGTAGACCTCGAAGTGCAAGTGGCAACCGAAGGAGCGTCCGGTGTCGCCCGCGTACGCGATGACCTGGCCGGAACTGACCCATTGACCGCTGCGGACGATGATGCCGCCCGGCTGTATGTGCGCATACCCGGTGCTGACTCCTCCGCCATGCTGGATACGGACGTAGTTGCCGTAGTTTCCATTGGGACCGGCGTAGTCGACGGTGCCGGAGTTCGCCGCGTAGATGGCTGCTCCACAACCATTGGCGAGATCGGCGCCGTAGTGGTAGCTCGACGAGCAGCCCTGGGAACCACACATCGGAGTCCGTGGCCCGTAGCTCGAGCTGCGAGCGCCGCCGTGAGGGCGGACCCAGCCGCCGGATCCGCTTGCCCCACCTCCCCCGCCGTTGCCGCCGCCGTTCGCGGCGGCTTCAGCGGCTTCGCGTTCGCGGCGCGCCTTCTCCTCCGCCGCACGGGCCGCAACGCCGGCCTGGTAGCCGGCGACGGTCTGAGTGGTGGTGTCCTTCAGCGCAGCGAGTTGAGCCTTCATCGTTTCGAGATTCGCGGCCTGCTCATCGAGCGCGGTCTGCGCCGCCTCCGCCGCCTGCTGTGCCACGACCATCTTCTGCTCAGCGACTTTCTGCAGGCGGTCGCGCTCGTCACGGGCAACATTGGCTTGGTCGGTCAATGCCTGGGCGGCATTGCGCGCCGAAACTGCGTCATCGTAGATCGACTGGTTGTATTCGAGAAGCTTGTCCATCGTGCCCAAGCGCGAAAGCAGCTCGTCGGCGTCGGCGGCTGAGTCTGCAAAGAAGAGCTTGAGCGCGGTATCGTCACCGCCGTTTCGGTAGATCTGCGCGGCGACCTGACCGGCCTTGCGTGCTGATTCATCGGCAATCTGCGACTGCTCGTCGGCTTGTGCCTGCAGGCTCTCGGCTTCAGTGATCGCGGCGAAATACTGCTGCTGTGCGGTATAGAACTCATCAGATGCCGTCTTCGCGGCAGCTTGCGTCTCTGCGACCTTCTGCGCCAACGACTGGATCAGGCCCTCGATGCGGGTGATCTCGGCGGTCTTCGCGGCCTCGTTGTTCTTGGCGCGTTGCACATCGTCCCAGCTGGGATACGACGCGGCGTACGCGGCGGAGACACCAGAGCCGACGCCGAACGCGGCGAGGGTGGCTATGCCGAGGATTCCGATACCGAAGGCTCCACGCCGGCTGACATTCTTCTTCCAGAAGGAGTCGCGTTCAGCAGGTGTGGGCGCGCAGCCGCACTCTTCGGCTGCCGCGACTGCCGCAGCATCAGTCGACTTCTCGTTCACTTGGTCCTCTCTGATGGTCGCTCAGACATGGGGCGGAGCGGAGGTCGGTTGCGCCCGTGCTGGCGTTTCTATCGTGCATTGAAACTTCCGCGATACGGGTTCGGCTCGCCACTGCACTCGACATTCCCAGTGGCGTCCACCTGTGTGTGCGAGGTCACGCCATCAATGCCGGTTCTTTTGATCGATCCGCTCAAGGTAGGCGTTGTACTCGTCCAGTTCTGCTTCCTCCCGCGATTCATTCATGCGGGCCTGGCGCCGATCGCGCGAGTGCCAGCGGGAGAGGCAGACGATGAGTACGACCAGGAGCGGAAGCTCGGCGTAAGTCCACAGCAGCATTCCGGCGACCGCTTGGTCGTATGCGGGATCCACTGCTTGCTGAGGGGTCGAGTAGGCGGCGAACAGGGGTTTGCCCGCTCGGATCAGGATGAGTCCGAGGATTGCGTGAATCTGTATCTCGACGAAGATGTCGATCAGCCGTGCCGGGAACGACGGCGCCCGCGGGAGCGGATCCGAGGACCAGAGGGGCACTGCTGCGACAATGCCTGCCACGACGAAGAACGCGAGGAGAAGGGCGGCTCCGATCGGGGTGGCCATCACAGCGCTGATGGCATCCGTCAGATAGAGAGCCGGGAATACTGCGAGCGCGATCGCGATGGGCATGAAGGGGTGCAGGAGCATGCGCGTCCAGCGGGACCGGAGTCCAGCGTGAGCGGCTTTCAGGATGAGCAACCCGATTCGGCGGTGCGGTGTGCTGCGCAACAGGAGGCGTCCTGGTGAGCCCACGATGAGAAGTGGTGGGATGACGGTGATGGCGGTGATCTGCTGGAACATCAGTGCGGTCAGCGAAACACTCGCGTACCGGTTCACGCCGAAGGTCGCGATGACGAACATCACGGCACACCCCAAGACGAAGGAGAGCGTCCTGGGGACTGACCATCTCCTGCGGTGCGACCACAGCCAGATTGCACCACGGAGGTACCACACGAACAGCAATATCGCCGCCACCGCGACGATCGGAGACCCGCCGGTGGGGTCGAATCTGAACCAGTCGGGGAAGAATGGAAGGATAGCGTCAGTCGACACGGAGCCTCCTCGGCGGGTTCATGATAAGCGCTGTCGAGCATGCGCAAGCGAGAGGCGAACACAGGATTCGGGCCCCAGCCACATGCCCAAGCCTAATCGTCGAGATCGCGACGTTCGCAACCAGCCGGAGCCGAGTCTGGTCGCATCGCCATGGGCTCCGCTGTCGACGGGTGACGCTCGTGTCCGCACTTTCGCCGAGCGTCCAGTGCGGATTGCCGCCTACGACGTGCATTCCTCACTGTTCATGTCCGTCCTTGTCGGCACGAAACATCAGAAGCGCTGCTGCGACCGCCGCGGTGACGATCACGATGTCGGCTATGTTCCCGATGAACCAGTTGCCGTAAGCGAGGAAGTCGACGACGTGCCCCTGGGCGAATCCCGGTTGGCGGAAGAGCCGGTCACCGGCGTGGGAAGCCGCAGCCCCGCCGAGCGCTCCGATCACGATCGCCCACCCCGGACGTCGGACACGGAACGCGAACACGATGGCTGTGACAGCGGCCGCCACAGCCACCACCGCGAACACCCAGGTGGAGTCCGCCCCGAACGAGAAGGCCGCGCCGGGATTGTACGCGAGCTGCAGGCCCAGCAGGTCGCCGACCAACGGGATGCGCTCGTACTCCGACAGGGTGGCCTCGGCCCATGCCTTCGTCCCCTGATCGATAAGCACGACGAGCAGGGCGATCACCAGCGTCCAGACCGTGAGCCGCCAGCGCCTTTTCTGCGGCTTCCCTCCCGACGCCGGCTCGACGTCGCTATTCGTGTCCGGGCTCATCATGCGAGGACCTCGAAGAAGCGGATGATGACGCCGGACTCGATCAGGATGAACAGGCCCAGGCCGATGAACACGACCGGGACGAGCCAGTGCTCGACGCGTTCGAGCGTTTCGGTGACGGCCTTGTGGGTGCCGATCAGTCGGCCGGCAGCGCACCAGACGGCGACGAGGATCAGGAACACGACGATCATGACCGCCACGTCGCCGGGCGAGCTGGTGCGGAAGATCGGTGTGTACAGGGAGATGTTGTCCGCACCGTTGGCGATCGTGATCCCGGCGACGCCCCACACGCCGACCGCGGTGATCTTGTCATCGTCATCGTCGTCGCCGTTGCGGCGCAAGCCGCGAATGAGCGTCCAGATGCCGATGCCGAGCGGGATCAGGCCGAGGAAGCCGACCCATTCGTCCGGGACGACGGTCAGGCCGAGCGCGGCGATCACACTGATCACGACGAGGGTGATGAACCCGAGGTACTGGCCCGCGACGATCTGCCACGGTCGCGGCTTTCCCCGGCTGGAGGCGAGGAACAGCACGGTGAGCACGACGATGTCGTCGATGTTGGTCGCCGCGAACAGGCCGATCGCCGACCCGATGGTGGCGAGCATCAGCTCTCCAACCGTGGCGTGCGGGTGCGGGCGGCACGCAAACCGTTGAGGATCACGATGACCTCCGCGACCTCGTGGACCAAGACGACGGCCGCGAGCCCCAGGACGCCGAAGAGCGCGAGCGGGAGCAGGGCGGCGATGATCAGCAGCGACAGGATGATGTTCTGGTTGATGATCCGTCGACCGCGGCGGGCGTGATCGAACGCCCGCGGGATCAGGCGGAGGTCGTGCCCGGTGAAGGCCACGTCGGCGGACTCGATCGCCGCGTCGGAGCCGGTCGCCCCCATCGCGATACCGATGTCCGCGGACGCGAGGGCCGGGGCGTCGTTGATGCCGTCGCCGATCATCGCAACCGGCCCCGCCTTCGACAGCTCGCCGATCGCGGTCGCCTTGTCCTCGGGACGCAACTCGGCGCGCACGTCGCTGACACCGGCCTGCGCGGCCAGTGCACGAGCGGTGCGGGCGTTGTCTCCGGTGAGCATCGTCACGCCGATGCCTTGGTCGGTGAGCGTCCGGACCACCTCGGGGACTTCAGGGCGCAGTTCGTCGCGGACGCCGATCGCGGCGACGGGGGATCCGTCGCGGTGGACGATGACGACAGTCATGCCCTGCTCCTCCAGGGTGGAGACCTGGTCTCCGAGCTCGCCGGCATCGAGCCAGCGGGGGCTGCCGACGGTGATCCTAGATCCGTCGACGGTGCCGTCGATGCCGTGCCCGGCCTGCTCGGTCACACCTGCAGCTGCCGGTGTCCCCGGGGCCGCGGCGGTGATCGCTGAGGCGAGAGGGTGCGTGCTGTGCTGCTCCAGCGCAGCCGCCCAGGCGAGCGCCTGTGCCTCCGTCACGCCGTTCGCGGTGAGCACGGCGGTGACCGCAGGTTCGTTGCGAGTGAGCGTGCCGGTCTTGTCGAGCGCGACGTGCCGGACCGTGCCGAAGCGCTCGAAAACGGCACCGGACTTGATGATCACGCCGAACTTGCTCGCCGCGCCGATCGCAGCGACGACTGTCAGCGGCACCGAGATCGCCAGCGCACACGGCGAGGCTGCGACCAGCACGACGAGCGCGCGGGTGATCCACACCTCTGGATCGCCCAGCAGCGACCCGATGATCGCGACGAGCGCTGCGAGGATCAGAACGCCGGGCACGAGCGGGCGGGCGATCCTGTCCGCGAGACGCGCACGCTCGCCCTTCTCGGTCTGCGCTTTCTCCACCAGCTCGACGATCGTGGTGAGCGAGTTGTCGGTGCCCGCAGCACTTGCCTCAACCTCCAGCACGCCGGCGCTGTTGATCGCACCGGCCGACACCGCATCGCCGGGCTCGACCTCGACCGGGATCGACTCCCCGGTGATCGCCGAGGTGTCCAGGCTGGAGCGGCCAGAACGCACGATCCCATCGGTTGCGATCCGCTCACCCGGACGGACCACCATGACCTGGCCGACCGTCAACGCTCTCGCCGGCACCTGCACGGAGACGCCGTCACGCAGCACGGTCGCCGTCTCCGGCACGAGCTTCAGCAGCGCCCGCAAGCCGCCCCGGGCGCGGTCCATCGCCTTGTCCTCGAGCGCCTCCGCGATCGAGGTCAGGAACGCCAGAGCAGCAGCCTCCTCGACATAGCCGAGGATGACCGCGCCGATCGCGCTGATCGTCATCAGCAGCCCGATGCCGAGCTTGCCCTTGAACAGCTTTCGGATCGCGCCAGGAGTGAACGTCGATGCGCCCAGCAGCAGGCCGGCCCAGAACAGCACCAGCGCCGGGATCTCGAGTCCGGACCACTCGAAGATCAGACCCGCCAGGAACGCAACGCCGGAGAAGACCGGCACCATGATCCCGCGGTCCTTCCACCAGGGGCGCTCGGCCTCTTCGATCTCATCGTCCGCCGAAGCGGCAGGCTCGTGCTCGCAGCCGCACGCCGCGCTCACGCGTCCGCCCCCGCTCCACAGCAACCAGGAACCGTACACGCAGAGTCCTCGCACGGCGCATGCTCGTCGACGGCCAGCGTCACATCCACCAGCGCGACGAGGGCAGCAGCGAGATGCGGATCCGCGATCTCATATCGGGTCTGGCGACCCTCGGGCTCAGCGACCACGATCCCGCAGTCTCGCAGGCAAGTGAGGTGGTTCGACACGTTCGAGCGAGTCAGGTCGAGACCGCGCGACAGCATCGCCGGGTAGCTGGGGCCTTCGAGCAGGGTCATCAGGATCCGGGAACGCGTCGGGTCGGCCATGGCCCGGCCGAGCCGGTTCATGACGTCCATTCGTGAAGCAATAGTCAGCATGTACTGAACTATACAGCGTCCGCTGATGTCTACTGGACTCGATGGGCGTCGTCGCGTCGAGGGCCCTACGCGTTGCGCGTGAGATGCGCGAGGTGGCCAATCGCTTCCTCGAGCAGGTCGTTGACGTGATTATCGAACAAGGCGTAGTGCACGTGGCGCCCGTCCCTCCGGCCGGTGACCAAGCTGAGGTGGCGTAGCAGCCTCATATGATTCGACACGGTGGTCTGCCCTGCATCCAGTATCTCGCTGAGCTCGGTCACGGTCCGTGGTTGCGCGCGCAAGGCGCTGAGAATGCGAAGCCGCAACGGGGATGCGAGGGCCTGCATGATCTGTGCCAATTGTTCGGCATCAGCGTTCGTGAATTCGGTGTGCCGTCGCGCCGCCGCGCTCGGGCGTGCGACTTCTGGCGATTGCACTCGATCATGAGAATCATTCACACCTGCAATATATCACGATATTGTGATGTAACATCGAGGCATGTCCACAACTGAGAGCACCGTGAGGCCTTCCGAAGAGACCCACGCCCACGGGTCCGCGCGCTGGGAGCTGTGGTTCGCCATCGCGTCCGGAGTCACTTACGCGGGTGGAATGATCACCGAGTATGCGCTCGGGCTGCCGATGATCGGTTGGCCGCTGGTCTTCTTCCTGGCCACGTACTTCTTCGGCGGGTATTTCACGATCCGTACCGCGATCTCCTCTACGTTGCGAGGGAAGTTCGAAGTCGACTTCCTCATGCTGGTGGCTGCAATTGGCGCAGCACTCATCGGCCGGTGGGCGGAAGGTGCGGTTCTGCTCTTCCTGTTCAGCCTCGGCCATGCTCTTGAGGAGTATGCCCTCAGCCGGGCCAGCAGGTCGATCGAGGCCCTGGCCGAACTCGCCCCGAGGAGCGCACTGGTGCGGCGGGGTACGGGCGAGCCCGCCGAAGTGCCAGTGGAGGACGTCGTCGTCGGTGACATCGTCGTGATCCGCCCGAACTCACGTGTCCCCTCCGACGGGTTCGTGATCGCCGGCAACTCGGCCGTGGACCAGTCGGCGGTGACCGGGGAATCGATCCCGGTCGAGAAGGAGGCGGTGGCGGACGCGGAGCGGGCAATGCGGATGCTCGACACACTGCCACCGGCGAATCGAGTGTTCGCCGGCACCGTGAACGGATCCGGCGTCCTGGAGATCGAGGTCACCGCGACGTCTGCGGACTCCACATTGAGCAAGGTCGTCGAACTCGTCCGAAATGCAGACCAGGCCGCATCCCCCACGCAGCAGTTCATTGACCGGTTCCAGCGCTGGTACGTGCCCGGCGTGATCGTGGGTGTCATCGTGACTTTGCTGGTCGCGATGTTCGCCTTCTCGCAGCCCTTCGCAGATGCCTTCTATCTGGCGATGACGGTACTCGTGGCCGCCAGCCCGTGCGCGCTTGCCATCGCGACGCCGGCCGCCGTGCTTGCCGGGGTGGCACGAGCTGCCCGCGCCGGCGTTCTGGTCAAGGGCGGGGGTCCTCTGGAGACGCTGGGACGAGTCAAGGCGATGGCCTTCGATAAGACCGGAACGCTGACGTGGGGCGCGCCTCGCGTCACTTCCCTCGTCCATGCTGACGACACCACGGAAGAGGAGCTGATCGCTGCACTCGTCGCCGTCGAGTCGCTGAGCGATCACCCGCTCGCCACCGCCATCGTCCGCGACCTTGCACCGCGCCTCACAGGTGCACAGCTCGTGGCAGATGATCTGAACGCGGTCATCGGACGCGGAGTCACGGCTACCATCGACGGGCAGCGCGTCGAGGTCGGCAACCTCCGCATGTTCGAGGAGCAGCAGCTTCAGCTTTCCACAGCGCTGGCCGATGCCTATCAGAGTGCTCGGGACTCCGGTCAGACGCTGATGATCGTTCGGCGCGGTGATGCCTTCCTCGGTATCGTCGGCGTCATGGACAGCTCCCGTGCGGAGTCAGCACAAGTCCTGCTCGCCCTTCGGGAGGCGAACGTGGGCCAACTGGTCATGATCTCCGGCGACAACCAGCGCGTCGCCGACGCCGTGGGGCTGGAAGTCGGAATCGATACTGCGATCGGCGAGCTGCTTCCCGAAGACAAGGTGGCCGAGATCACTCGCCTCGCCGAGACCCACCGCCCGATCGCGATGGTCGGAGACGGCGTCAATGACGCGCCGGCGATGGCGCGCGCCGACGTCGGAATCGCGATGGGGGCCGCCGGATCGACTGTGGCACTCGAGACCTGCGACATCGCGCTGATGAGCGACGACCTCGGCAGGGTTCCCTTCGCCGTGCGGCTGAGTCGGGCGACGAGCCGGATCATCCGGCAGAACCTCATCGCCAGCCTCGCGATCGTCGCGTTCCTCATTCTCGCAACGTTCATGGGGCTCAACATCGGCGCGGTGGTTCTCATCCATGAGGGGTCCACACTGGTCGTCGTGATCAACGCCCTGCGCCTTCTCGGATTCGAGAAGGGCAAGGAGCACGCGGGCATCGATCATGAGGACAAGCCCACAGGTTGACCGCCGCCTGATCCTGATCTCCCTGACGCAGTGAGGTCACGAATGCCATCGGCGTCTTGCTTCTATCGCTCGTCTTGCTTCTATGCGCTCGTCGCTGAGATCAGTGGATATCTGGATCGGATTGCGGTGTTCTGGTGAGCGCGGGAACGAGCCGAAGGAACACGACCATGCCGACGAGTTCGATGAGCGTCTGAGTGACCACCGCCAGCGGGGCGATCGCGAGCGGGGCGGGAAGAGCGAGCGCAAGCGGAAGCACCACGAGGGAGTTGCGGGTAGCTCCGCTGAACATAACCGCCCGGGTCTCGGGAACGGCCAGCCTGGCCACTCGCCCTGCAGCAACACCGACCAGCAGCATGATGGCGAGGAACGCAGCATACAGTGGCACGACCCGGAGCAAGACGACGGCTTGACTGCCGACGCCGGCGATCTGTGAGCCGACCACCACGGCGAGGGTCCCCATCATCAGCGGCACCATTGCCGCGGCGAAGACCTCCTCGATCACCCGCCCAACTCGATGGCGACGGGCGAGGGTTTGCACGATCGCGGCCGCAGTGAGCGGGATCACGATGAGGATCAGGAACGCCTCGACGAAGGGCTCGAGTTCGATATGTTCGACGGCGTCGCTGCCGACGAACAACCACAGATATGCAGGGAGCAGCACGATCTGCAGCAGCATGAGCAGCGGCGTCGCGGCAAGCAACCGAGCACGGGCACCGCCGGCGAGACCGGTGAAGACGATCACGTAGTCCACGCACGGTGCGAGCAGCACCAGCAACAGTCCGACCAGCAGCCCCTGGTCGTCGGCCACGAACCTTGACAGCCCGAAGGCGATGAGAGGGACGGCCAGGAAGTTGACGACCAGCACAGTACCGAGGAATCGGAAGTCGCGGAACGCGCGACCGACCTCGATCAGCGGGACGCCGAGGAACGTCGCGAAGAGCAGCAGGGCCAACGCTGGATTGGTCGCCCTGGACAGCACGGGCGCGACCGGAGGCCAGATCAACCCGACGGCGATGCCGGTACCGATCGCGGCGACATAAAGCGCTACCTGGTGCTGTTCCCACCACTTCACCGCTGCGCGCATGTGCACCAGCCTAGAGAACCCCCGGGGGCTCGACATTGAGACGGGTTCAACGCCAAGCGTCACCGTTGTGGCCGATTCCCGATGCGCGCTCGACGCGATCATGACCGTGACCGCTTGTGCGGCCCGCACCGCGGACTGCGCTCTTTTCGGTCTACCGAAATATTGCTATTATTTCGGCATGCCTAAATCTCTCGCGGATGAGACCCGACCACCACTTTCGAGAGCCCGTCGCGCGGCTGCGACACCAAGAGGTGCCAAACGACCGGATGCCGCGGGGCGAAAGCCGCAGCGCGGTGCAGCATCAGTGGGACGCACTGCTTGGCTCATCGGTCCGGCACTCGTCGCCGGCGTCGCGTACCTCGATCCGGGCAACGTCGCGAGCAATATGACGGCGGGGGCACGATACGGATACATGCTCGTTTGGGTCGTGATCCTCGCGAACATAATGGCGTGGCTGATCCAGTACCTCTCGGCGAAGCTCGGCGTCGTGACCGGCGAAAGCCTGCCTGAGGTGCTCGGCCGGCGTCTGCGCAACCGATGGGGAAGGCGCGCGTACTGGCTGCAGGCGGAACTCGTCGCCATGGCGACGGACCTTGCCGAAGTCATCGGCGGTGCGGTGGCCCTCTATCTTCTGTTCGACGTACCTCTCGTTTGGGGCGGCCTGATCACCGGTGCGGTCTCGATCGTACTGCTCATGATTCAGTCGCGGCACGGGCACCGCACGTTCGAGTTCGTCATCATCGGGCTCCTCATGATCATCACCGTGGGATTCACCGTCGGGGTCTTCGTCGCCCCACCCGACCCTGGAGGACTCCTGGCCGGGGTCGTGCCGCGTTTCGAGGGAGCGAACTCGGTGCTGCTCGCCGCGTCGATCCTGGGTGCGACGATCATGCCGCATGCGATCTATGCGCACTCGGCACTCAGCCGCGACCGATTCGTGACCCGGGAGGTCAGCTTTCCATCTGCCGCGGTGGCGAGCGCATCGGGCGGTTGGGGTCGCAGGATGCTGTCGGCGCTCGCCGTTCGTGAAGGGCCGTCCTCAGGCGGTGCGGATCGTCCGGTTCGCGAACCGGGGACCTCGACCGTCATGCCCACGGACACGCTGGTGCGCGCCACACGATGGGACGTTTCGATCGCGATGGCGATCGCCGGCACCGTGAACCTCTGCATCATGCTGCTCGCGGCGGTGAACCTCGCGGGTGTCGAAGGCACCGACAGCCTCGAAGGCGCCTATGCCGCTCTCGACGTCTCCCTCGGCCCGATGATCGCGACGCTCTTCGCCGTGGGTCTTCTCGCATCCGGTCTCGCCTCGACATCGGTCGGTGCATACGCCGGCGCCGAAATCATGCAGGGGTTGCTGCACGTGAGGATCCCACTCATCGTGCGGCGACTTGTCACGCTGGTTCCCGCGATCGTGATCCTCTCGCTCGGCTTCGATCCGACCATCTCGCTCGTCCTGAGTCAGGTCGTGCTGTCCTTCGGCATCCCGTTCGCGCTCATACCGCTGGTCGCTCTCACAGCCAAGAGGAGCGTGCTGGGCCGGTGGCGGAACCACTGGGCGACGACCGCCGTCGGCATCACGGCATCCGTGTTCCTCATCACCCTCAACGGAGTGCTGCTCTGGCTGATCCTGAGCGGCGCGAACTGAGCCTTGATCCGTCCGGGGTTTGATGTGGTCTGATTCCGGCCGACCTCACTACCGCGCGATCGATCACGTGCTCTTCTGGGTAGACCTCGGCGAGGGGTAGACCTCGGCGAGGGCCGTGATGCGGTTGAGAGCCGCGTACATCACGCCGAAGCCCGGGTGATCGTCCTCGGTTCAGAGGGATGCGGGTCGAAGCGCATGCCCGGAATGGGTCCGAACTCGCACATCTCGTCCCAGTCCTGAGGGTGATCACCCGACCTGTTCGGCGGTCAGGGTACGGGTGGTCGCACCCAGCCGAGTCTCGCGCTCGAAACGGGCCAGATCGCCGGCGCCGGCGCTGACGCTGACGCTGACGCGACACTCGAGCTCGGTGAGACGGTCAGCGGAGAGCGCGCCCGAACGGACGAGCACGTCGGCATGACTCTTCGTGAGTCCTCCGCCGCGCGACCGCACCGCGGAACCCCAGTCGCCCGACTTCGCCTGATTTCGGACCCGCCGCGCCCCGTTTAGTTCATGGGCTGAGTGTCTACCGCATCTGGTGACTTCGACCCGGCCTTCTACGGTGACCTCGTACCACTTGTCACCGCAGACCGGCTGGGCTCGTACCTTCGCGCGACCGGTGGTAACCTCGCGGACGCGTTCACTTTGTGTGAGTGGAACATGCGTGGCGGGGCAAGCATCATGGAACTCACTTCGATGGTCGAGGTCCTTGCACGCAACGCGCCAGATCGCGAGCTTCGTGATTGGGCTCATCGTCGACGCGGCGGCGCTTCCTGGTTGAACGTCTCGCCGCTGGACAGTCAAGGTGCCGCCGACATTCAGAAGGCGCGCGACCGGGCAACCCGGCGAGGCAAGCGCGCAGAAGTTCACGGCCGGGTCGTTGCGGAACTCCCCCTCGGTTTCTGGCGCTACCTCGTCGAGTCTCGATATCTGACCATGCTCAGGATCCCAGCGACTCATCGCGCGTTCCCCAACGGAGATCCCGATCTCCGCACTCGTCAACGCGAAGTTGCCTTCCGGATGCAGCAGCTCAACTTCGTGCGGAACCGTGCCGCCCATCACGCTTGGCTGAGATGCGTCGGCCAACGGTCAAGCGCGACGTCCGGCGAAGGCGACCCGCTATCGTCGTTCATTTGCCCGCGTGGGATCCTGGTCAGGAGCAGGTGCCAATTGTTCCAGCCCGTACGCCGACGCCGTGTTGATCGAGCCCCGTGCTGATCGACACGGCCCCGCGGACGCTGCGCGACCTCATCCCCATCGTCGGTGCGAACCACGGAAGTTCGGGGAGTCGCTCGCCCCGATGACGACGGGTACACGTTCGGCCAGGTCGACGACACGTTCCGCGTCTACGCGAACAAGATCGAAGACCTCGTCTGGCGCTACCTCGACGACTTCGCCGACCTGACCGACATTCTGCAGGTGCGGCTCCGCGAGGACACCCTGGCAGCGATCGAGGCTGACGTGCTCTCCGGCGACGGCCTCGAGGACCGCTTCACCGGCGTCCTCGAAACCTCCGGCGTGCAGGTGCATGCCTTCACCGGGGACCTGCTCGGCCAGGAGCGCGAGCTGACAGGCTGGGCGCTGAACCCGCTCGACCTCATGGCGCTCGAGGCGCTGCGCGAGAACGGCGACGACGAGCTGGTCTTCGACAGTACCTGCCTGTGGCATCTACGGGGGTTCGGTGCCAAGCTGAGACGGATGAACCGCTCTCAGAAGGTCGCCGTTACCGTGTGCGTACTCGTCGTCGCGGGCCTCGCCGCTGTGGCTGCTCCCGCTGTTGCGTCGGTCGCGTCGGATATCGGCGGCTGGGCGCTGTTCAATCAGCCCGCCGCTGATGCCCCGGCTGATGCCTCTGATGCTCCGGCTGATGCCGCTGCTGTTCCAGCTGATGAGCCGGTCGCCTCTCCCGCGCCGATCCCGGATCGCACCCACGGCGACTGCGCACTGCTGTACTATCCGACCGGCCCGTCGAGCATTCCGCGGCTCGACGCACCCATCGACAACGGTCCGCGCGAGTTCGCGATTGGCGAGGTCGGCCTCGTCGACGGCATCCCGACGACCTACACCGTCGCGCCGGGCGATGCGATCCAGGGAATCGGTGCCCGCTTCTGCGTGTTCGGGACGGGCCTGTTCTACTTAAACGAAGTTCACCTGCAGGGCACCATCCAGCCGGGAGACGTGCTGCGCCTGCGCCCATAGCGCTCGATCATCCGAAGGCCCCTCCCCGTCTCGCTGGTAGATGCCGTTGCAGAGTGCGCTGCGCATGGAGGTATCCCCTCGTCGGTCGCGGCCCCACGCGCGGGGCTAGCGTTGGCAGCTCATGCGCCCGACTCTACCGCTGCGGTGGGATGGTGAAGCTGGGCGAGAAATCGTGCACCGCTCCCGCCTCGTCGCCGACGCTCGCGATCGTGTACGGGTTCAGGTTGATCGTGTCGCCCGCGTAGACGACGGCGCGCTGCTGGCCTTCCGAGCTGTACAGCCCGGTACGGCGGATCGCGTTCAGCATTTCGAGGTACGTGGGGTTCGCGCCGACGCAGAACCGCTGGGCGATGCCGTTGATGGTGTCGCCCTCGGCAGCGACGTAGGCGACGGGTTCACCGTTCTCGTTGAGCACCGACTCGCCCTGCGCCTGAGCGCGGGGTCCGGAATCGCCCAGCAGCGTAGGCTCCAGGCCGTTCATCGTCCCCTCGACATGGTCAGCGGGGATCAGCTCCGGTGCGGCGTCGCACGTGATATATGTCTGCAACGGTTCCTCGACGACCGGCTCCACGGTCGGCGTCGGCATCGCAACCGGAGTCGTTGTGCGGGGCGCGACTGTCGGTGCCTCGGCAGCCGCCTGACCCGTGGCGCACCCAGTGAGGATGAGGACGGTGAGCGCAAGCGCGGCGGCAGCGGGGACGGTCTTGGCTGTGCGGTTCATCATATGAACGAACGGTACCGGTCACTCGCGGGGTAAAGCTAGCGCGCCTCACCAGACGGGATTCCGTGCGTGCCGTCGCGGCCCCGTCCGGACTAGCGAGTTGAAACCCAACTGCACCGTCTACTGCACCGGATTCCCGCTGCGCAGGTTCTCATACCTCGCCATTCAAGCAGAAAACCCCCGTTCCCCGGGTGTTTTCATCTGTAGCAGGAGCGGGGCTTGAACCCGCGACCTCACGCTACGCACTCAATCCTCGACGCATCTGGAGTGCCATGGGCAGGACTCGGCATTTCATGATTGATCAGGGAATACCTGGTTCGCGATGGGCCGGTGGCCTTGACGCCTGCTCGAGAATGATGCCCGACGAGCGCAATTGTGATGAGTTCCTATGACTCATCAAGTCCGTAACCGCCAAAGGCTGGACGATGCCCAGTCGGCCGGCGCGCCCATCGACGTCAACTCCATGCCGCTGTCGGCGGGGAAGGTGCGAAGCACGGAGGGCAGGAGTCGCGTGTTCGCGCCGAGGGTGTTCAGCGCGAGGTGCTGAAGCAGAGTGAGCATCGCGAAGGTGCTGTCTTTCACGGGCACGATCGCGTCGAGGGCCGGGTACAGGCCGCGTCGTGGCAGCTTCGGAGTCAGTGAGTAGTACCGGTTGTAGAGGCGCGAATGGTGGGCGCAGACGTTGCGGACGACGTTCAGTGCCCGGACCCAGGACTTCAGCTGCGCAGCATTCAGCCCGAACGCCTGGGCGACGTTGTCGCGGACACCGAGCGGCGCGAAGCTGTAGAGGTACGAGAGCCCTCCCCAGTCGAGAACGTCGACAGCGACCCAGATCGGGACAACGGAGTTGCGCTTCTCGCGATGGTGGACGACGAACTCTTCGCGTGAGTCTCTGACCTGCCGATCAAGCTTCGCGATCCAGACTGGATAGTCGGACGCTCGGTCCATCGAGAGCCGCTCGGGCTTGCGGTGGATCATTGGGTCGACCTCGCCGAGACGGTACCCGAGCAGCGCGCGAAGGTAGGTTTCGACGTGCTGAAGCGGTCCGAACGCCGCCGCACGCAGACGATTGTCGAACTCCCATATCGCTTCGACCTGCGTCAGCGAGGTGCCGGGGCGAAAACGACCGGTCCGCACGCCAGCCGAGTCCTTGAAACGAAACGGGTACGAGTAGCCGCTGAGCGTGTAATACCCGACACGACGCAGGAGCGCCATCGCCGCATCCTCATCGTCGATCAGCATCCCACGATCCGCGAGAAGAGCAACCTGCTCGCGATAGGTCTTGTGCGGCTTCGGCTCCACGAACCCCGTACTCCGGTAGAAGAAAGACCGGCCCTGGACTCCCAAGGGAGCGGAACCGGTCGTGTTACTCACACGCTATCACGCTCGACTGACACTCAGCCGGGGGACTCATCGCCGAGCGACTAATCCTGGATCCACCGATGTTCTTGAGCGCTGAGGTGTGGGACCTGCCGTGTCTGCCCGTCCCAGTCTCGGAGTCGAGCCGACGCACGGTACCGGCGGACGCTGATCTGGCGCGTCGCGATCTCCCCGAACGTGCCGATCGGCATCCGTGGCCGCCCGCGCATCAGAACTCGCCCCCACACGCGCCAGCAACGACATGCGAAGTGTGAACCGGCCAGGGCACGAGGCGAGCATTTCTTCTCATGCCAGGGAGGTGCGCCAAATCAGCCGACACCAGTCGAGGCCGACCGAACACCAGCTCCACACGATCAGCGCAAACAAGCCAACCTGTGGACAACTCGCGAATAAGTGTTGAATACATCAGATTTCCGTCCCTTCATTCGGGACAAGAAAACTTGGTCAAACCATATTTCGAAGTAGCAGGAGCGGGGCTTGAACCCGCGACCTCACGATTATGAGTCGTGCGCTCTCACCAACTGAGCTACCCTGCCGCACGGCATCCCCGCCCATGAAGAACATGAAAGCGAATGCTGCGAGCCCCGAGTCAGGATTGAACTGACGACCCCTTCCTTACCATGGAAGTGCTCTACCACTGAGCTATCGGGGCGCTGTCACCCGCGAGGGCAACCACACGAGAATACCATTTCTTCGGCGTTCTCAAAAACTGAGAGGGTCAGTAGGACTTGCGTCCCGCGTTCGCCTGCAGCCAAGGGAGCGGGTCGATCGTCGAGTCGTTGACGATGAGCTCGAAGTGCATGTGCGCACCGTACGAGCGACCGGTGTTTCCGACCAGTCCGACGATGTCTCCGACCTTGACCTTATCGCCGGGCGCGACCCGCAGCGAGCCGTACTGCATGTGCGAGTAATGGCTGGTGATCAGCACACCGTCGATGACGTGATCGATGTAGACCGTGACGCCGTAGTTGCCGCCGGACTCCGTCGCGATGCGCACCGTTCCGTCGGCGATCGCCTGCGCTGGTGCTCCGTTGCCGGGCACGAGGTCGAGCCCCTCGTGCAGGCGTCCGTCACGCATCCCGTACCCGTAGGTCATGCCGACGCCGACGACGAACGGCCACTGGATGGCCGCCGTCGGGTCGTTCGTGTACACAGAGTTCGAATAGGCGATGCCCTGCTCCGCAGCGAGGTCACCGAGCGAGAGCGTCGAGAAATTCTCCGCCCGCTGGATCGCGTCGTTGCGCACATCGGACGATGCGACATACGCCTGGATCTCGTCGTCGGAGACAGCGGATGCCGTGCCCTCCGACGCGGCGACAAGTGAAGTCGCCGACTGCACCGAAATGCCCTGAGCCGCGGCGACAGCCTCAGCGGGCAGCGTCATGGAGACGGCGAGCAGCCCCACGATACCCATCATGCTCACCGTGGCTCCGGCTGCGACGAGTTTGCGACGCGATCGGGCCTTGCGCGGAGCGACGTGGACGGTGGTCGCCTCGGTGGGAAGCACGCTCTTGACCGGCAGAACGGACTCAGCCACCGCGGGCTGCTCACCCGTCACCGCACGGAACGCGCGGGATGCCGCGACGAACGTGTCAACATCGGCATCGGCATCCGCATCCGCATCCGCATCCGCATCCGTCGATGATTTCACGACTCCGATGACCGGCTCTCGCCCGATCTCGGCGTCAGCCGTCGATTCGACGACGACGGGAGCATCGGCCACAGCGTCGTCGACGCTCTTGACTCCGACGCTCTGAGGCGCGACGACCTGAGATTCAGCCGTCACGCCACGGAGGCGATCACGCGCAGCTCGACGTGAGAGGACCGGCACGACGACCTCGATCGAGGAGGTCTCCTTCTGCACACCTGCCAGTGTCACCGAATCCGCAGCCTGGCGACGGCTGGAGCGGCGCGTGGGCGCAGGCGCAGCCATAGGGGTGTCAAGGGGCAAAACGGGTTCTCTCGGGGTTCGCGCTGGGGGCTGAAGACCTTCGAAGTTCGGGTCGAACGAAGGTAATGATCGCGTAAACACTATCAATGATCGCGTAAACACTATCGTGGTCGTACTGAGAATGCCATGTACAGATCCTCAAATCTCCTTGTCGAGGACCCCGGTGATCCGAGCGTGCAACGGCGCTCCAGCAGCGATCAGCATCGGACGAGCGGATGCCGTGTCCAGCCGAGTCACGATCCCTCCCGCTTCGGTGACCAGAAGCGACCCAGCCGCGAAGTCCCACGGACTCAGTCCTCGCTCGAAGTAGCCGTCCAACCTCCCGGCCGCCACGTAGCTGAGATCGAGCGCCGCCGATCCGCCCCTGCGCAGGTCCCGCGCGAGCGGCATTACCTGCCGCACGGTCAGCAGGTCGCCGTCGTGCGTCGACGGGTCGTAGCCGAAGCCGGTCGCCAGCAACCCGCCCGCCGGCGTCTCCGAGGTGACGGCGAGCCGCGCGTCATCGAGCCATGCGCCCTCGCCGCGGCCGGCAGTGAACAGCTCGCCGAGCACGGGCGCGTAGACGGCCGCGGCGAGCGGTCGCCAATTGTTCGGATCGGCGCCGCCCTCGACCGCCGCGATGCTCACGCAGTAGGCGGGCAGGCCGTACGCGTAGTTCACGGTGCCGTCTATCGGGTCGACCACCCAGGTCACTCCGGTCGTGCCGTCGCCACCACCGGACTCCTCACCGAGGAACCCGTCACCAGGACGCTCGGCGTCCAGCCGTGCGCGGATCAGCGCCTCGACCTCGCGGTCGGCCTCGGTGACGATGTCGGCGAGCGTCGACTTCGTGGCCGCGAGGGCGAACCCAGCAGACCTTCGGAGCCGTGCGAGCTCGCCCGCCTCGCGGGCGATGTCGGCAGCGAGTTCCTTCAGCTGCGATGCCGAGGTCACAGCGGCGGCGCGGGGGGCGGCGGCGGGAACGCACCGGGCGCGGCCGGCGGCACGTTCGGAGCCGGCGGCGCATCCGGAGCCGGCGGTGCATCCGGAGCCGGCGGCGCATCCGGAGCCGGCGGTGCATCCGGAGCCGGCGGTGCATCCGGAGCCGGCGGTGCATCCGGAGACGGCGGCAGGTCGGGAACGGGCGGGACGTCGGGTGCCGGGGGAACGTTCAAAACGGACGTGTCGCCGGCGATGCCGTCGGGAGCGGCCGGCGCCCCGGCAGGCGGAACCGGCAGACCATCGGGTCCGATCGGAGCATCAGGAGACGAGACGAACCCCTGCTGCGGAGGCGACGGCGTGTACGACTGCTCGTAGTACTGATTCGGTTCCAGGAACTGGCTCTGCTGAGCCGTCGGGTAGCCGGTGTAGTAGGCGTTCCAGTCCGGCGAGCCGTCCTGCAGCACCGGAAGCGGCGTCACGCCGTCGGCATAGGTCGGCCACTGCTGCTGAATCGGCTGCTGTTGAGCGGGCTGCTGGACCGGTGCCGCAATCGCCGCGGCGGAGCCGTAGGTCTGAGGCGCGTAGTAGCCGACGGGCGCCGCAGGCGCCTTCTTCGGAGCGAACAACGCGTTCAGCAGCGGGATCAGTGTCGTACCGACCGCTGCGAGGATCGCGAGCGCGACGACGATGCGCCAGTAGAGGTCGCCGTAGCGGAAGGTGTCGGGGAGCGTGAGATAGATGATGAGCATCGCGACCAGCAGCACGAGAACCGCGATCGTCACGTAGTAGATGACCGTGGTGAACGTCGTGATGTAGCGCTTGACCGCAGGAGTGAACAGTCGCACGTGCAGCAGCGCGAGTTGCAGCACGCCGATCACGAGCAGCAGCATGAAGAAGCGCCCGACGCCACCGGCGTACTCCCCCGGCTCTTCCGGCAGCCAGATCTTGATGGCGCCGACCAGCAGCGCGACGATCCAGGTGATCATGCTCGCAAGGGCCAGCCAGTCCGGCCTCTTCGGCGCGAGACCCGCCTCGAGGATCGCGATCCCGGCGAATCCCGCGAGCAGCAGGATCGTCAGGAAGGCGCGGCCGACGATGCCGTCCTGATCACCGATCAGCACCCACACCACGCAGACGAGCGCTGCCGCGATCAGCGCACCGATGGCGATCCAGATCGCCCCTCGGATCAACAGGGAGGCGTTCGTCTCCCCCTTGGTTTCCGTGCTGACCTCTGACATGGCGTTCCCCTCTTCGGCCGACTGCTCTCATCCTGCCACGCCGTGCGGCGCGCGCGCAGGGCTCGCCGCCGGCCTGTGGGCAACTCGCGCTGAACTCAGCGTGCCTTCTTCGCGGATGCTGCGGCGAACGCCGCGACGCGAGCCTTGGCATCCGGAGTCTCGAAAGCCGCGCCGATCGAACGTGCCTCTTCATCGAGCTGCTCGGCGAACGTGCGCTCGGGACGCGAGCGGACCAGCCGCTTCGCCTGCCCGTATGCGCCCGCGGCACCAGCGAGCCAGAAGCGTGCCACCTGCTCCGCGCGTTCGCGCACGCGATCGGCCTCGTCCGCAGCATCCGCACCGCTCACGACCTCGGCGACCAGGCCCCATTCCTGCGCTTCCTCCGCGCTCAAGAGGCGATCCTGCAGCACCAACTGCAGCGCGCGCCGCTGTCCCACGGCGGCGGCGAGCTGCGCAGATACCGAGAGGTCGGGGGTGAGGCCGATGTTCGCGTAGAGGCTGCCGATCTTGGACCGCCCGCCGACGACCGCGTAGTCGGAGCAGAGCAGGATGCCGAGGCCGCCGCCCGCCGTCGTACCGTGTGCTGCGGCGACCACCGGGATGGCCGACTGCGTGAGCGCACGGATGCCGACGTTGATCACTTCGGCGAGGTCGGCGATGTCGGATCCTGCGCCCATCGTGGTCGCCATGTCGAGCACGTCGCCACCGGCGCAGAAGGCCGGACCGGACGCATCCAGCAGGATCGCCTTGACGTCATCGCGCGAGGTCGCCTCACTCGTCACATCGCGCCAGGCCCTGGCAAGATCCGCATTGAACGCGTTGAGACGTGTCGGACGATTCAGCGTCAGCCGCGCCAGTCCGTCGTCGACCGAGAACAGGATGGGATCGCTCATGGCATCTCCTTCGAAGCACAGGGTGAAGTCGTCGCGCCCAGCGTATGGCTCAGACCAGCGGCTCCAGAACTCGTTTGGCGAAACCCTCCATACGACGCCGTGTCCCGTCGAGGCGAACGTCAACTTGGCCGGGGACGCGGATCTCGTTCGGTGCGAGCGGATGCGCGAGCCGCACGTTCTCATGACACGACAGGTCGGCGCAGATGTAGGTGCCGACGCTGTCGCCACGGCGTCCGGAATCCCCCGCCCGGCGTGCGGAGAACAGGGCGACCTGATTGCCGGGCTGCATCGTGTGGCAGATGTTGCACATGCCCGTACGTGCAGGTCCGGGGTCGGTGGAGCGCAGTACGACGCCGACGAGGCGCCCGTCGATCTCGACGACGACGCATCCGCGCTTGCTCGACGCCGGATCGCGCCAGGCGAGGAAATCGTGGAAGTCCCAGTCGACGAGCACGAAGTCGTGCGGCATCTCGATGAGCCGCAACTCCTCCTCCGTGGCGTTGACGAACGCCCCGCGGACATCGGATTCGGTGAGCGCTCGCATCGAACCAGTCTATGAAACCAGCGGAGCACGAGCGCCCGCCGTCGCCTGCTCAGCCGATCGGCATGTCGGGTCCGACTGCGTCTGCCACCGCGATCCGTTCGATGTGCACCTGCCCGCCGACACCTTCCACGGCAAGCGCACGGCCGTGCTGCGGTGCGAGCAGATCGGTGAGCACGCGCGTGCCCCCGTCGGCGAACACCTCGATCGAGGCTCGGTCGAGCCAGATCTCGAGATCGATCAGATTCCCGCCCGCGACCGGCATCATCTGGCTGCCGGGGAAGTCATCATGGATCGCGACATTCCCATCGGTGCGACCCACGCTCAACTGACGAGCATCGGCGTCGTATGTCAGCATCACTACGCCTTCATCCGCGCCATCGAACCGCAGTCTCAACGCGAACCCGGCAGCGCCGAGGACATCGATGCGCACCGAGATGCGACCGGCATCCGGAATCTCCTCGAACACGACGCGCGACCCGGCTACCGGGATGTCCTCCAGGACCCTCTCGTCGGCGAGTTGCACGCTGACGGGCTGCTGACGCAACCGGAGACTTCCATCCCGGCTCACCAGAGACAGTCGCCGGGGCAGCGTCATCATGGGATGGCGCAGGGTGCCGTCCGCAGCGTGAAGCGATCCGACGTAATCCCAGTTCGACATCCACGCGATCAGCGTGCGATCCGCTTGCGCAAGCGCATCGAAGGTGACTCCGGCGTAGCAGTCCCGGCCGAAATCCAGCCAGTCGATCGCGTCGCCGGTGGCATCGTCATCCGCAGCGAACGTCACCCCGTCGAAGTCTCCGATGAAGTACTGCGTACCGGAGCCACCGGCGATGCCGCCGGGGTTGAGGCTGATCAGCAGCACCCAGCGCACATCTCCCGGGTCTCCCTCGACCGCGAGTGGGAACAGGTCAGGGCACTCCCACACCCCGTCGACAGCGCGCTGAGGACCGAACGCCGACAAGAACGTCCAGTTGATGAGGTCATCCGAGCGGTACAGCATCGCCTGGCGGTCCACAGCCTCGACGGCCACCATCACCCAGTACGCCCCGGCCGGTCCGTCGTAGCGGAACACCTTCGGATCGCGGAAATCACTCGTACCGCGATCGAGCACGGGGTTGCCGGCGTACTTGGTCCACGTCAGGCCGTCATCGATGCTGTAAGCCAGCGCCTGCGACTGCCTGTTCGGATTCTGCGCCGCCTGCGTGTACAAAGCGACGAGGGCAGGATCGTCAGTCGTGCCGAGCCCCGATGTGTTGCCGACATCGACGACCACCGAACCCGAGAAGATCTGACCTGCCTCGTCGTCGCGGATCGCGACAGGATGGTGTTCCCAGTCGATCAGGTCAGTGCTCGAGGCATGCCCCCAGCTCAGATTCGCGTGGACCACGCCCTCCGGGTTGCACTGATAGAACAGGTGATAGCGACCCTTGTGGAAGACGAGCCCGTTGGGGTCGTTCATCCAGTTCTGCTCCGGTGCGAAATGCAGCAGCGGGCGGGTAGCGGAGGGGGCAGTCACGGACGGTTCCTTGCGTTTCTGGTCGAGGGCGATGGTCGTCACTTTCCGGCTCCGGCGGTCAGACCCTCACGCAGCGGCTTCTGGCCGAAGATGAACACGAGCAGCGCAGGGATCATCGACAGCACGACGCCGGCGAGCACGGTCGAGATGCTTCCTGAGCCGAGGTTTCCCTGCAGCGTCACGAGCCCGAGCGGAAGGGTGAAGTTCTGCTCACTGATCGTCATGATCAGCGGCCGGAAGAACTCGTTCCAGTGATAGTTGAACGCGAGGATGCCGACGATCGCCAGCCCCGGCGTCGCAAGCGGCAGGTAGACCGCGAAGAACACCCGCCAAGGTCCCGCACCGTCGATCTCGGCCGCTTCGGCGAGCTCGGCAGGCAGCCCCATGAAGTACTGCCGCATCAGGAAGGTGCCGAACGCCGTAGGGATCATCGGCACGATCAGCGCCAGCAGGGTGTCGGCCAGGCCCATGCCGCGCACCAGCATGAAGACCGGCACGATCGTGACCTGCATCGGAACCATCATGGTCGCGAGGATCAGTCCGAACAGTACCTTCTTGCTGCGGAACTCGAACCGAGCGAAGACGTATCCCGCCATCGCTGCCGTGAGCATCTGGCAGACGGCGATGATGAGAGTCACCAGCGCGCTGTTCCAGGTGTAGAGCCAGACCGGGATCTGGCTGAACACATCGGCGAAGGCGCCGAAGCCCGGCTGAGTCACACCGGTGTCGGCATCCGTCACGCTCAACGCCGTGACGAGCGTCCACACCACCGGTGCGAGTGTGAAGAAAGCGGCGAGCCCGAGGAGCACGAACTTGCCGATGGAGCCCGCGCGACGCATCGGCGAGCGGGTTGCAACTGCTTCGATGGACATGTTCGGCCTCACCCGTAGAAGACGTAGCGCTTGCTGAGCTGGAATTGGGCGGCGGTGACCAGCATGATCAACACCGTGAGCACGATCCCGATCGCCGAGGCGAGTCCGAAATCGAGTTGTTGGAAAGCGGATTCGTAGATCACCATCACCGCGGTGCGGGTCTCGTCGCCCGGCCCGCCCCTGGTGAGGACGTACGGCTGGTCGAAGATCTGCAGCGCGCCGATGATCGCCATCACGCTCGCGACGAGCATGGTCGGGCTCACCAACGGGATCGTGATCTGGCGGAACTGCTTCCAGCCCGTGGCCCCGTCAAGTGATGACGCCTCGTAGACCTCTTTCGGAATCGCGGAGACGCCGCCGAGGAACAGCAGGAACGTGAAGCCGAAGTTCTGCCAGACATACACCAGCAACACGACGATCTTCGCGCCGAACCCCGTCGTCAGCCAGCCGATCTTGCCGATGCCGACCCACCCCAGGATCTCGTTGATCAGCCCGAACTCCTGATTGAACAAGTACGCCATCACGAGCGAGACGGATGCTGCCGACAGGATGAGCGGGAAGAACAGTGCCGAGCGGAAGAAGGTGCGAAGCCAGTTCGGCATCTTCGACTGCACCAGCACCGCCAGCAGGAGCGCCACCGCGATCTGCAGCGTCACGGCGACGATGACGAAGCCGATGGTGTTCAGGAACGACACCCGCACCGTGGGGTTCGCGGCGAGATCGACGAAGTTGCCGAAACCGATGAACTCCGGAGCGGTGATGATGTCCCAGCGGAAGAATGCCAGCAGGAACGATCCGATGATCGGCACGAAACTGAACAGGCCGAGGCCGATCAGCGTCGGGGCGAGGAACACCCAGATCAGCAGGCGGCTCCCCTTGCGCTTGTCGGGAGTGCGCCGCGTGCCCTTGGGTACGATCAGGGCGCGAGTGCTCTCGTCGATTGCCGTCAGTGCGGACATCATCGGCTCCTCAATGCGACTTCGAGGTCGCGCTGCATGGTCTCGAGACCCCGCCTCACGCCGTTCGGCCCGTTCGTGATCGTGCCGACCACGTTCTTGATCAGGGCCGATTCCACGGCCGCCTGCTGCGGAGGCGCGGGCATCGGAGCGGTGGTCGGGAACTTGTCGAGAGTGTCGTAGAACACGTTCCAATGCGCGGGCCCGATGCCGGCTCCGTAGAGCTCGTCGTTCAGCGACCGACGCGCCACAGACGAATCCGGCTTCGCATGCGCGATGCGCATTCCTTCGACCGAAGTCGTGTACTTCAGCCACTCCCAGGCCTCGTCCTTGCGCTGCGATGTGGACATGATCGCGTAGCCTGCAGTGCCGAACTGATGGCGCTGGCTGCGCATCTTCGGGAAGTAGGTGACGTCGTAGTCGTCGTTCGCGAACCCCGCTTCGTTCAGCCCCTGCACCCAGTAGCCGCCGGCGGCCGTCATGCCGACGGATCCGGTCGAGAACAGCGCGACGAGCTCGTTGCCGCCGCCCTGCGCGGGGTTGGCCGCGAGGCCCTCGGAGACCATCTCCTGGATCACCTGGAAGCTCTCGATGGTGCGCTCGTTCAGCGCATCCGCGTTCTCCCAGAGGAAGCCGCCGCCGCGGGGCTTCTCGTCGGGGTAAAAGCTCTTCCAGAGCCAGTCGCCTCCGGCGGCCTTCTCCTCGGTGAGGAAGCTGGTGTCGTTGTTGTAGAGCCACGGCACGACTCCGCCCCAGAGCCTGTTGTTCCAGAAGTAGGGCAGGAAGTTCCCGTCCGCCGACTTCTTCATCGTGCGTGCGACGTTCAGGAAGTCGTCCACCGTCCAGTCGTCGCGCGGACGCTCGAGGCCGGCGCGCTCGAGAGCCGTGGTGTTGTAGAACACGTTCGGCGCGTTGAAGTTGTCCGGCAGCTGGTAGAGGCTCCCCTTGTACATGAACGCCTCGACGAGCGAGGGATGCACGTCGTCGAAGTAGTCCTTCATCTCCGCCGCATCGCGCTGCACGTACTCGTCGAGCGGGTGCGCCATGCGCGAGGCGAAGAGCTGCGTTCCCTCGGTGGCGACCATCACGACGTCCGGCGGGTTGCCCGCGGCCACCATGGTCAGGATCTTGGCGAAGAAGTTGCTCCAGTCCTGCCCCTGGATCGCCACGATGCGCACCGGGATGTCGGGGTGCAGCTTCTGGAATCCGTCGACGAGTCCCTGGCGGGCCGCGGCATCCTGTGCCGTGCCGAACAGGGCGACGGTGAGGGCGTCGCTGCCGCGCCCCGGGATGTCACCGCCAGTGAGCCGCGGCCACGAGATCGCGGTGCCGACCGCTCCGAGACCGAGAAGAGCGATCATCGCCCGTCGACTGAGTTCAACCACGATGTCGTCCTCCGCTTCATTGCTCGACCCGGTTGCGTGTAGCGATCCCGGGGTGCTGAATTGATTCAGCAAACAGAAACTAGCATCTGGAGAACCGAGTTGCAAGAATAAGCTGAAATGATTCAGCAAAAGAATCCCGGAAGGATGCCGATGGCCGAGCGCAGCACACGACGGGTGACACTCGCCGATGTCGCCGAAGCCGCGGGCATGTCGAAGTCCGCCGTGAGCATGATCCTCAACGACCGACCGGGTACTCGCCTGTCCGAAGATGCCGTGAAGCGCGTGCGCGCGGCCGCCGAAGAACTCGGCTATCGCCCCGACCCGGCTGCGCAGAGCCTGCGGCTCGGACGCAGCAAGTCGATCGGATTCATCTCCGACAAGGTTACGCTCACCAGGTTCGCCTCCCCGATGATCCTCGGCATCCTTGACGAGGCGAAAGCGCGCGGCCGGACGGTCCTCATCGCCGAGACCCGGGGGGAGCCGGGCGAGCTCGAGCACGCGGTGGACGCGATGCTCGACCGCCGTGTCGACGGCCTGCTCATCGGCCTGATGGTGGCCCGTCTGATCGACGTGCCCTCGATCCCCCGCGGTATGCCCCTGGTCGTCGTCAACGGCACGACCGCACTCGATCACCCCAGCATCCTGCCTGATGAATGGCACGCAGGGCATACGGTCGCCGAGCATCTGGTCGCGGCCGGTCACCGGCGGATCGGAATAGTCGGCGACCTTCCACGGGTGATGGACGATCTCAGGGAATCGGCGACGATCCCCTCACGGTTCGAAGGCATGATGGCGGCGTTCGATGCCGCCGGGGTCGCACCGGAGCGTGTCGAGGTCGACGCTTGGGATCCGACCGCCGGCTACGACGGCGCCAATCGCATCCTCGATGCCCACCCTGATCTGACGGCGGTCATCGCCGCCAACGACGGCGTCGCGTTCGGCGTCTACCAGGCGCTCGGCGAGCGCGGCATCCGAATCCCAGCGGACGTTTCGGTGATCTCCTTCGACGATGAGGAGCTGGCCGGATTCCACCGCCCCGGATTGACCACGGCCCGCCTGCCGTACGAGGAGATGGGTCAGCGTGGCATCAGGATGCTCCTCGGCGAGAACGAGCCTGCACACGAGCGCGTGGCGATGCCTTTGATCGTGCGCGACTCGGTGGCTGGGCCGCGGCCCGTCTGAAGGACTCGAGATGCAGTCGGAGCCCCCCGAACCCCGCTCTGCTCGATGAACGGCTGAAGGCCCCCGCTGCGCGGAGGCCTTCATCTATGTGGTGTGGCGAGTGAGGGATTCGAACCCCCGAATGCGATGCAGTCTGATTTACAGTCAGATCCCTTTGGCCGCTTGGGTAACTCGCCAAGTGCACACCCGTCCAGCTTGTACAGCCAATCGGGGGCGCGAGTATCAAGCATACCCGCCAGAAGCGGGTGCAAGAAATCGGCAGTTCAGCTGCCGCGGACCCCGCGTTCGCCGTCCTCGAGCGACTCCGGTGTGCGCAGCAGCCCACCCTCCGCGCGGCAGGTTGCGGCGGCGACATCCATCGCTCGATCGAGCAGCTTCTGCCATTCCTCTACCGCCTCCGGACGGGCACCGACGAGTCCCTCCGCCACGGCGGAGAGCGTCGCATCCCCCGCCCCGACCGTGTCGATCACTGGTCCGGGAAGGCTGGCGATCGGAGCGGTGAGGATGCCGGCATCCGCCTCGAGGATCGCACCGTCCTTGCCCGCCGTCGCCAGCACGGCATCGGCTCCCAGCGCGCGCAGCCGCGCGCGCAGCGCATCGAGATCGCCGTCGTACAGCAGCGCGGCGTCGTCGGCTCCGACCTTCACGATCGCGGCATCCGCGGCAAGGCGCTCGAACCCGCGCACGAACTCACCGCGGTCGCTGAGCATGCCGGCGCGCGGATTCGGGTCGATCGCCACCCTGACGCCCGCCAGGGCATCGGCGACAGCATCCACCTCGGCGGGCACGTCGAACGGGAAGCAGCTGATCACCGCGAGATCGGCGTCGGCGAGCACCGCGCGCGCCTCGTCTCCGTAACGGATGCTGCGCCCCTGAGCCGCCTCGTTGAAGACGTACGTCGGCTCGCCGCCGGCATCGCGCTGCACGACCGCGCGCGACGACCCGAGCGGAGCGTCACTGGAGATCAGGCTCACGTCGTGATCGGCAAGGTACTCGCGGATGTGGGCACCGGCCTCGTCATCACCGACCATCGCGATGAGCGTCGTGGGCACGCCGAGCCGGCGGAGTCCGACGGCGACGTTCAACGCCGCGCCACCGACCAGTTCGCGCACTCCTCCGCTGTCATGGATCTCGTCGATCAACGCATCGCCGATGACGACGGCGCTGGGGGTGCTCTGCTGCATCCTGCCATTCTCGCGTATCCCGCGGCGGCTCGTTGCTGCGCGAGTGGGCGCGACTGGGCGCGAGTGGGCGCGACTGGGCGGGAGGTGGCGCGAGTGGCCGCCTGCGACCTGTGGAGACGGCACAACGCGCCACCTCCTCGCCAGGTGCACGACGCACCGCCGCGCGAGGTGTCGCGAAGTGCCGCCAAAAACGGTCCCACGCGGCACCAAGCGCCACCTCCCGCACGGGCTCCGGCCACCACCCGCTCAGGTACGAAGAAAGCCCCAGGGCGAACCCTGGGGCTTTCTTCAGTGGGCTAGAACACTCAGTTGTAGGTACCGGGCGTCACGTCATCCGTCGAGAACGCGTCGAAGTCGACGTAACCGAAGTCGCCCTCGGCGTACGCGCCGTCGGATGCGAAGATCCGGTTCGGGTAGCGCTCGCTCTTGGCTTCCTCAGTCGCCTCGACAGTGACATCGCGGTACTTCGCGAGGCCGGTGCCGGCGGGGATGAGCTTACCGATGATGACGTTCTCCTTGAGACCGACCAGCGGGTCGCGCTTGCCCTGCATGGCAGCCTCGGTGAGCACGCGGGTCGTCTCCTGGAACGACGCAGCCGACAGCCACGACTCGGTCGCAAGCGACGCCTTCGTGATACCCATCAGCTCCGAACGGCCGGAGGCCGGACGCTTGCCCTCGGCAACCGTCTCGCGGTTGATCGCCTGGTAGCGCTTGAGGTCGACCATCTCACCCGGCAGCAGGTTCGTGTCGGCGTGATCGACGACCGTGACCTTGCGGAGCATCTGACGGACGATGACCTCGATGTGCTTGTCGTGGATCGGCACACCCTGCGAGCGGTACACGCCCTGCACGCCGCCGACGAGGTAACGCTGCACCTCGCGGGCGCCCATGACACGCATGACCTCCTTGGGGTCGAGCGTTCCCACCAGGATCGGCTGACCGACCGTGACGTGCTGACCGTCCTCGACGAGAAGGGTCGCGCGCTTCAGCACCGGGTAGATGACCTCCTCATCGCCGTTGTCGGGCGTGAGGATGACCTTCTTGGCCTTGTCGGTCTCGTCGATCGTGATGCGGCCATCGGCCTCGGCGATCGGCGATGCACCCTTCGGCGTACGAGCCTCGAAGAGCTCCTGCACACGGGGCAGACCCTGGGTGATGTCGTCCGCCGATGCCGATCCACCGGTGTGGAACGTACGCATCGTCAGCTGGGTACCGGGCTCGCCGATCGACTGCGCCGCGATGATGCCGACGGCCTCGCCGATGTCGACGGTCTTACCCGTCGCCAGCGAACGGCCGTAGCACTGCGCGCAGACGCCGACAGCCGAGTCGCAGGTCAGCACGGAGCGCACCTTGATGGTGTCGACACCGAGCTCGACGAGCTTGTCGATCAGAACGTCTCCGACGTCGTCTCCGGCAGAGGCGAGGATCTCGCCCTTGCTGTCGACCACGTCAGCGGCCAGCGTACGAGCGAACACCGAGTTCTCGACGTTCGCATCGCGCACGAGGTCACCCTGCGAGTTCGGAGCGGCGATCGGGAGCTCGAGGCCCTTCGACGTGCCGCAGTCCTCTTCGCGGATGATGACGTCCTGCGAGACATCCACCAGACGACGGGTCAGGTAACCCGAGTCGGCGGTACGCAGAGCGGTGTCAGCCAGACCCTTACGGGTACCGTGCGTCGCGATGAAGTACTCCGCCACCGACAGACCCTCACGGTAGGAGGAGATGATCGGACGCGGGATGATCTCACCCTTGGGGTTGTTCACCAGACCACGCATACCCGCGATGTTGCGGATCTGCAGCCAGTTACCACGAGCACCGGAGGACACCATGCGGTTGATGGTGTTGTCCTCAGGGAAGTTCTCGCGCATCGCGACCTGAACCTCGTCTGTCGCCTCGGTCCAGATCTTGATGAGCTCCTGACGACGCTCGGCGTCGGTGGTGAGACCCTTCTCGTACTGGGACTGGACCTTCGCGGCCAGCTTCTCGTGCTTGGCGACGATCTCCTTCTTGTTCGGAGGCGTGAGCACGTCGCTCAGCGCCACCGTCACACCGGAGCGCGTGGCCCAATAGAAGCCGGCATCCTTGATGCGGTCCAGCGTCGCCGCCGTCTCGACCTTCGGGTACTCCTCGGCCAGCTTGTTGACGATCTGCGACAGCTTGCCCTTGTCGGCAGGCTCACGCACGAAGGGGTAGCCCTTCGGGAGCGTGGCGTTGAAGATCGCCTGTCCGAGCGATGCGTCGACGAGGTGGTGACGCTCGTAGCCCTCAGGCGCTTCGCCCTCGAGGAACGTCAGACCCGGGATGCGGATGCGGACCTTCGCCTGCAGGTCGAGGGTGCCCTCGTCCTTGGCGAGGATCGCCTCGGATACAGAGCCGAATGCACGGCCCTCGCCCTTCGCGCCGGCCTTGACCACCGTGAGGTGGTGCAGGCCGATGATCATGTCCTGCGAAGGCAGGGTGACCGGACGGCCGTCGGACGGCTTCAGGATGTTGTTCGACGCGAGCATCAGCACGCGGGCCTCGGCCTGAGCCTCGACCGACAGCGGCAGGTGCACAGCCATCTGGTCACCATCGAAGTCGGCGTTGAACGCGGCACACACCAGCGGGTGAAGCTGGATGGCCTTGCCCTCGACGAGCTGAGGCTCGAAGGCCTGGATTCCCAGACGGTGAAGCGTGGGCGCACGGTTCAGCAGCACCGGGCGCTCGCGGATGATCTCCTCGAGCACGTCCCACACCTCGGGACGCATGCGCTCGACGGAGCGCTTCGCGGCCTTGATGTTCTGCGAGTGACCGAGGTCGATCAGACGCTTGATCACGAACGGCTTGAACAGCTCGATCGCCATCGTCTTGGGAAGACCGCACTGGTGCAACTGCAGCTGCGGACCGACCACGATGACCGAACGGCCCGAGTAGTCGACGCGCTTGCCGAGCAGGTTCTGGCGGAAACGACCCTGCTTGCCCTTCAGCATGTCGCTGAGGGACTTGAGGGCGCGGTTGCCGGTACCGGTGACGGGGCGACCACGGCGACCGTTGTCGAACAGCGCGTCGACGGCCTCCTGCAGCATGCGCTTCTCGTTGTTGACGATGATCTCGGGGGCACCGAGGTCGATCAGACGGCGAAGACGGTTGTTGCGGTTGATCACACGACGGTAGAGGTCGTTGAGGTCGGACGTGGCGAAGCGGCCACCGTCGAGCTGCACCATCGGGCGCAGCTCCGGCGGGATGACCGGAACGACGTCGAGAACCATGGATGCCGGGCTCATGCCGGTCTCCAGGAACGAGCTGACGACCTTCAGGCGCTTGATCGCACGGATCTTGCGCTGGCCCTTGCCCTCGGAGATCTGCAGGCGCAGGTTCTCTGCCTCGGTCTTCAGGTCGAACGCTGCCAGGCGACGCTGGATCGACTCCGCACCCATGTGGGCCTCGAAGTACTGACCGAACCGGTCCTGCAGCTCGTGGAACACGTCGTCCTCTGGGCGAAGCGCGCCGACCTGAAGCGTACGGAAGTCTTCCCACACGCGCTCGAGCTTGGCGATCTGCTCGTCGTGGCCCTTGCGGAGGAGAGTCATCTCCTTCTCGGCGGCGTCCTTGACCTTCTTCTTCGCGTCGGCCTTGGCGCCCTCAGCCTCAAGGGCTGCGAGGTCCTCTTCCAGACGCGAGAGGCGCTCCGCGATCTTCGAGTCGCGGCGGTCCCCGAGCGTCTTCAGCTCGAGGCGGATGTTGTTCTCCTGCGTGGCCAGGTCGCGGTGACGAGCATCCTCATCGACTGAGATGACCATGTAGGCAGCGAAGTAGATGACCTTCTCGAGGTCCTTCGGAGCCATGTCCAGCAGGTATCCGAGGCGCGACGGAACGCCCTTGAAGTACCAGATGTGGGTGACGGGCGCGGCGAGCTCGATGTGGCCCATGCGCTCGCGACGGACGGAGCTCTTGGTGACCTCCACGCCGCAGCGCTCGCACACGATGCCCTTGAAGCGGACGCGCTTGTACTTACCGCAGGCGCACTCCCAGTCGCGGGACGGTCCGAAGATCTGCTCTCCGAAGAGGCCGTCCTTCTCGGGCTTGAGCGTGCGGTAGTTGATGGTTTCGGGCTTCTTGACCTCACCGTATGACCAACCGCGGATGTCGTCAGCGGTGGCCAGGCCGATGCGAAGCTCATCGAAGGTGTTTGACTCGAGCACTAGTTCTCCTGTGTCTCAATAAATATTTAGGGACCCGGTCCCTGAGCTTGTCGAAGGGTGCGCGTCAGATCTCGTCGATCGAGGCGGACTCGAATCGGCTGGAGATGTTGATACCGAGCTCTTCCGCTGCGCGGAATGCCTCGTCATCGGTGTCGCGGAGGTTGACCGTCGTGCCGTCCGCCGAGAGGACCTCGACGTTCAGGCAGAGCGACTGCATCTCCTTCATGAGCACCTTGAACGATTCGGGGATGCCAGGCTCCTGGATGTTCTCGCCCTTGACGATCGCCTCGTAGACCTTGACACGGCCGAGGATGTCGTCGGACTTGATCGTGAGGAGCTCCTGGAGGGCGTACGCGGCGCCATAAGCCTCAAGCGCCCACACCTCCATCTCACCGAAGCGCTGTCCACCGAACTGCGCCTTACCACCGAGCGGCTGCTGGGTGATCATCGAGTACGGACCCGTCGAACGCGCGTGGATCTTGTCGTCGACCAGGTGGTGCAGCTTCAGGATGTACATGTAGCCCACCGAGATCGGCGCCGGGAACGGCTCGCCGGAGCGGCCGTCGAACAGCTGCGTCTTTCCGGTCGAGTCGATCAGGCGGTCGCCGTCGCGCGTCGGCAGCGTCGAGTCGAGGAGACCTGCGATCTCCTGCTCTTCCGCACCGTCGAACACCGGGGTCGCGACCTTGGTGCCAGGGGCAGCCTCGAACGCGTCCTTCGGCAGGTTCGCAGCCCACTCCGGCTTGCCCTCGACCTTCCAGCCCTGCTTGGCGATCCACCCGAGGTGGGTCTCCAGGACCTGGCCGAAGTTCATTCGACCGGGGATTCCGAGCGGGTTCAGCACGATGTCGACCGGGGTGCCGTCCGGAAGGAACGGCATGTCCTCGATCGGCAGGATCTTGGCGATGACACCCTTGTTGCCGTGGCGGCCGGCGAGCTTGTCGCCCTCGGTGATCTTTCGCTTCTGGGCGATGTAGACCACGACGCGGCGGTTGACGCCGGAGCCGAGCTCGTCGTCACCGTCTTCGGCGTTGAACTCCTTGACCGCGATGATCGTGCCCTGCTCACCGTGCGGCACCTTCAGCGAGGTGTCACGGACTTCGCGGCTCTTCTCGTTGAAGATCGCGCGGAGCAGACGCTCCTCGGCCGACAACTCGGTCTCGCCCTTCGGCGTGACCTTGCCGACGAGGATGTCGCCGGGGCGGACCTCGGCGCCGATGCGGATGATGCCGCGCTCGTCGAGATCCTTCAGCAGCTCAGGGCTGACGTTGGGGAGGTCACGGGTGATCTCCTCCTTGCCGAGCTTCGTGTCGCGGGAGTCGACCTCGTACTCCTCGATGTGAATCGAGGAGAGGGTGTCGTCCTTCACGAGGTCCTGGCTGAGGATGATCGCATCCTCGAAGTTGTAGCCCTCCCATGTCATGAACGCGACCAGCAGGTTCTTGCCGAGCGCGAGCTCACCGTTCTGGGTGGCCGGGCCATCGGCGATGACCTCGTTGACCTCGACACGCTCGCCGGCCGAGACGAGAACCTTCTGGTTGTAGGAGGTTCCCTGGTTCGAGCGGTCGAACTTGCGGAGGTAGTACTCCTTGGTGCCGCCCTCATCGAGCTGGAGCACGACGCGGTCTGCGGACACCTCGATGACCACACCGGCCTTCTCGGCGCTGATGACGTCGCCGGCGTCGATGGCCGCGTAGCCCTCCATACCGGTTCCGACCAGCGGCGAGTCGCTGCGCAGCAGCGGCACAGCCTGGCGCTGCATGTTGGCGCCCATGAGCGCGCGCTGGGCGTCATCGTGCTCGAGGAACGGCACGAGCGAGGTCGCGACCGACACCATCTGGCGCGGCGACACGTCCATGTAGCCGATCTCCGTCGGCGCGAACAGGTCGACCTCGCCGCCGGGGCGGCGGGCCAGGACGCGCTCTTCGCGGAAGTGACCGTCGGCCTTGAGCGGCGCGTTGGCCTGAGCGACGATGAAGTCGTTCTCCTCGGAGGCGGTCAGGTAGTCGATGTCATCGGTGACCTGGCCGTCGACGACGCGACGGTACGGGGTCTCGATGAAACCGAAGGAGTTGATGCGCGCGAACGTGGCGAGCGAGCCGATCAGACCGATGTTCGGGCCTTCAGGAGTCTCGATCGGGCACATGCGGCCGTAGTGCGACGGGTGAACGTCACGGACCTCGACACCTGCGCGGTCACGGGACAGACCGCCGGGGCCCAGCGCCGAGAGGCGGCGCTTGTGGGTCAGACCCGCGAGCGGGTTGTTCTGGTCCATGAACTGCGACAGCTGCGACGTTCCGAAGAACTCCTTGATCGCGGCGACGACGGGGCGCACGTTGATCAGGGTCTGCGGAGTGATCGCCTCGATGTCCTGCGTGGTCATGCGCTCGCGGACGACGCGCTCCATACGGGAAAGACCCGTGCGGACCTGGTTCTGGATGAGCTCGCCGACGGCGCGGATGCGACGGTTGCCGAAGTTGTCGATGTCATCGGTCGACATGCGGATCTCGGCCTTCTTGCCGCCGCGGAGACCCTCGAAGGTCTCATCGCCACGGTGCAGACGCACGAGGTACTTGATGGTCGCGACGATGTCCTCGACGGTCAGCACCGAGGAGTCCAGGGGCTGGTTCAGGCCCAGCTTCTGGTTGATCTTGTAGCGACCGACCTTCGCGAGGTCGTAGCGCTTCGCGTTGAAGTAGAAGTTGTCCAGCAGCGCGCGGGCGGCCTCGGCGGCGACCTGCTCGCCCGGACGGAGCTTGCGGTAGATGTCGCGCAGCGCGTCTTCCTTGGTGAGGATCGTGTCCTTCGCCAGGGTCTCCTCGATGGAGGGGTAGCCGGCGAACTCGACGAGGATCTCCTCGCTGGTCATGCCCAGCGCCTTGAGGAAGACCGTGACGGACTGCTTGCGCTTGCGGTCGATGCGCACGCCGACCTGGTCGCGCTTGTCGATCTCGAACTCGAGCCATGCACCACGGCTCGGGATGACGCGAGCGGAGACGATGTCCTTGTCGGAGGTCTTGTCGGGGCTCTTGTCGAAGTAGACACCCGGCGAGCGCACCAGCTGGGACACGACGACACGCTCGGTCCCGTTGATGATGAAGGTTCCGCGGCTGGTCTGCAGCGGGAAGTCACCCATGAAGACGGTCTGAGTCTTGATCTCACCGGTCTGGTGGTTCATGAACTCGGCCTCGACGTAGAGCGGAGCCGCGTAGGTCTTGCCACGCTCCTTGCACTCGTCGATCGAGTACTTCTCAGGCTCGAGGTACGGGTTCGTGAAGCTCAGCTGCATCGTCTCGCTGAGGTCTTCGATCGGAGAGATCTCCTCGAAGATCTCCTCCAGACCGCTGAACTCGTTGAGATCCTTGCGACCGGCCTTCTTGCCTTCTGCGACACGAGCCTTCCAGGCGTCGTTGCCGACGAGCCAGTCGAAGGACTCCGTCTGCAGCGCGAGAAGGTCAGGGACCGTCAGCGTGTCGGAGATCTTGGCGAACGAAAGACGGGAAGCTCCGCGTCCGTTCTTGTTGGTGGTGGATGTGGATGCGTTGCGAGCAGCAGCCAAGGGAATAACCTCCGTGAGCCCCGCAGGGCTTCTCGATTCCTTTGTCGTCAGGTGGAGTGCGCACTCAATTGCTCAACATCTGCCGACCACCATATGAGGGCAGGGAGAACCGAGGCGCAAAGAACAACTATACGTCCGATTTCACGACATGGCAAGCTGAATCCTTGACCAATTCCGGATGCTGCGGTAAAAGCATCCGGATCGACAGCCCCGCGCTCGTCCGCGGGGGCAGCGCGGGTCAGGCGATGCCCAGTTCGTTGCCCGGGATCGAGGCCAGAAGGCGACGGGTGTACGGGTCGCGCGGGTTCGTGAAGATCTCCTCGCTCGTCGCAGCCTCCACGAGAGCGCCGTCCTTCATCACGCAGACGTAGTCGCTGATCAGGCGCACGACCGCGAGGTCGTGCGAGATGAACAGGTAGCTGAGCCCGTACTCGCGCTGCAGATCACCGAGCAGTCGGAGGATCTGATCCTGCACCAGAACGTCGAGCGCCGATACCGGCTCGTCGCACACGATCAGATCGGGCGAGAGCGCCAGGGCCCTTGCGATCGCGACGCGCTGACGCTGACCGCCGGACAGCTCGGACGGATACCGCCTGAGCATCGACTGCGGCAGCGCGACGTCATCGAGCAGCTGCCGCACGCGCTTGCGGCGATCGGAGGTGCTCCCCCGCCGGTAGAACTCCAGCGGCTCGGCGATCAGGCGTTCGATCGTGAACATCGGGTTCAGGCTCGAATACGGATCCTGGAAGATCGGCTGCACCCGCTGACGGAAGTCGCGCGTCTCCGCGCGGCTGAGCGTGGACACGTCCTTGCCCTCGAACCTGATCAGTCCGCTGGTCGGCTCGATCAGCTTCAGCAGCATCCGTGCCGTCGTGGTCTTGCCGGAGCCGGACTCCCCCACGATCGCGACGGTCTCGCCGCGCGGGATCACGAGCGACACATCCTTCACCGCGACGAAATCCTCGCCTCGGCCCCGCACCGGATACACCTTCGTGAGGTTCTCGAACTCGACGATGTTGTCGGATGCTGTGGCGGATGCTGAGGTCTCGGATGCTGCGGTCTCGGATGCTGCGGACGAGGGGGTCGTTTCGACGCGCTCCGCTTGCTCAACGCGTTTCGTCTCGCTTCGCTCGCTCAACGACCCGTCAGCGGAGTCGCTCCCCACGGGGCGTTCAGCGGAGGCGCCCCCCACGGGTCGTTCAGCGGAGTCGCCCCCCACGGGTCGTTCAGCGGAGTCGCCCCCCACGGGGCGTTGAGCGGAGGCGCTCCCCACGGGGCGTTCAGCGGAGTCGCCCCCCACGGGGCGTTCAGAGGAGTCGCCCCACACGGGTCGTTGAGCGGAGGCGGCGGAGCCGTCGGAGACGAAACGGGGTGAGCGACCGAAGGGAGTCGAAGCCTCTCCGTCCGACTTCACGAACGTCTCTGGCCGCAGGCGCGCGACGGCGACAGACGGCGCGGCCGCGACGAGCGACTTCGTGTACGGATGCTGCGGGTCCTCGAGGATCTGCTTCGCATCGCCCTGTTCGACGACCTTGCCGCGGTGCATCACGATCACGCGCTCCGCACGCTCTGCGGCAAGCCCCAGATCGTGCGTGATCAACAGCACGGCCGTGCCGAGCTCACGCGTCATCGCACCGATCTGATCGAGGATCGTCTGCTGCACGGTGACGTCCAGCGCGCTGGTCGGCTCGTCCGCGATCAGCAGGCGCGGCTTGCAGGCGAGACCGATCGCGATCAGCGCGCGCTGTCGCATGCCGCCGGAGAACTCGTGCGGATACTGCTTGGCGCGCTTCGCCGCGTCGGGCAGACCTGCGGCCTCGAGCGCCTCGACGACCTTCGCGGAGACGTTCTGCCGGTTGGCGAGGCCGTGCGCGAGCAGCGTCTCGGCGACCTGCGTGCCGATCTTCGCGACCGGATTGAGGTTAGACATCGGGTCCTGCGGCACGAGCCCGATGTGGCGTCCGCGGATCGTGCGCATCTCGTGCTCCGGAGCCTTCGAGATCTCCCGACCGTCGAGACGGATGCTGCCGGAGGCGATGCGTCCGCCACCGGCGAGGAGGCCGATGATCGCCATCGCGGTCGTCGACTTGCCCGACCCGGACTCCCCCACGATCGCGACGGTCTCGCCCTCGGAGATCTCGAGGTCGACGCCCTCGACGGCGTGCACGACGCCGTCGGTGGTGTTGAAGTCGACGGCCAGGCCTTCGACCGACAGCAGCGGAGTGCTCATCTTCGGTTCCTTGGTGATATCGGCCATCTCAGCGCGCCCTCGTCCTCGGGTCCATCGACTCTCTCAGCGCTTCACCGAACAGCGTGAAGCCGAGAGCGGTGACCGCGATGCAGATGCCGGGGAAGAACGCCAGCCATGGCGCGATCGCGAGCTCGCTCTGCGCGTAGGTCAGCATCCGCCCCCACTCGGCGGTCTCGGGGCGTCCGCCGCCGAGGCCGAGGAACGAGAGCGCTGCCGCGTCGATCACGGCCGTCGCGAGCGTCAGAGTGCCCTGAACGATGACAGGGCCGATCGCGTTCGGCAGCACGTGCGACATCGTGATGCGCCCTCGTCCGAGTCCGAGCGTCTGCGCCGAGAGCACGTAGTCGCTCGAGCGCTGCTGCAGCATCGACGCGCGAAGCAGGCGCGCGAAGATCGGCACCTGCGACGCACCGATCGCGATCATCACCGCGTACGGGGTCTGGCCGAGGATCGCCGCGATCGAGACTGCGAGCAGCAGGTTCGGCACCGACAGGATGATGTCGACGATGCGCATGATGACCGTGTCGACCCAGCCGCCGAACGTGCCGGCGACGAGTCCGAGGATCATGCCGCCGACCAGGCCCATCGCGGTCGAGATGACACCGACCATGAGAGAGGCCTGTGCACCCCAGATGAGCTTGGACAGCACGTCGCCGCCGAAGCGGTCGAGTCCGAGCGGGAACTCCGCGAGTTCACCGGGGCCGGGAATGTTCGTCGGTGTGATGAACTTCGCGCCGGGCAGCGCGGTCTCGGGATACGGCGCGAGGATCGGGGCGAGCGCCGCGACGAGCAGGAACAGCAGCACGATCACGGCGCCGATCCAGGCTGTCGGGCTGTGGCGCAGGCGCCGGAAGACGTCCTGCCAGAAGCCGCCGCCGGCATCCTTCAGATCGGTCTGGGCGAGCGAGACCGTGTCGATGATCTCGCCACCCTGCGCGGGGGGAAGGGGAATGCTCATTGGACCCTCACTCTCGGGTCGATCAGGCTGTAGGAGACATCCACCGCGAGGTTGATCAGCGCGTACGCGATCGCGATGAAGATGATGAAGCCCTGCAGCACGGGGAAGTCACGCGTGAAGATCGCCCTGGCGAGGAACGATCCGATACCCGGATAGGCGAACACGGTCTCTGTCAGCACCGCTCCGGAGATCAGCAGACCGGTCTGCAGACCGATCGTGGTGACGACGGGGAGCAGGGCGTTGCGCAGGATGAACCGCCCTCGCAGCGTCGAATTGGCGACGCCCTTCGCCCGACCGGTGCGCACGTAGTCGGCGTTCTGCACTTCGAGGACGCTGGCCCTCGTGATGCGCACGATGATCGCGAGCGGGATCGTGCCGAGCGCGAGCGCGGGGAGGATCAGGTGCAGGATCGCATCCCACGACGCGTCGAACTCGCCCGTGATGATGCCGTCCCACACGTAGAACCCGGTCGGGTGGGTGGCGTCGATCCTCGGATTCTGCCTGCCGTCGGCCGGAAGCCAGCCCAGCTGCACCGCGAAGATGTATTTGAGGATGAACGCGAGGAAGAACACCGGGATCGTGATGCCGACCAGGCTCAGAATGACGGCGGCATGATCGCTGAACCTGCCGTGCCGCCTCGCGGCCCAGTAGCCGAGCGGGACGCCGATGCCGATCGCGATGATCAGCGCTGCGATCGACAGTTCGATCGTCGCGGGGAAGCGCCGGAAGAACTCCTCCAGCACCGGGCGGTTGGTCTGGATGGATGTGCCGAAGTCGCCCTGCAGCAGTCGTCCGATCCAGACGAAGTACTGCTCGATGAGGGGCCTGTCGAATCCGTAGAGCTTGTTGACCCGTTCGATCGCGTCGGGGGTGGCCTTCTCTCCGAGAAGCGCCACGGCCGGCCCGCCGGGTAGGGCCCTGACCCAGGCGAAGAGCAGGATGCTCAGGCCGAAGAGGGTGGGGATGAGGAACAGCAGTCGCCTGCCGATGGTGCGCAGCAAGAAGTACTCCCAGCTTTTCAGGTGCGGCGTCGCCCTGTTCCGGTCCCTTCGACAGGCTCAGGGACCGGAACAGGTGACGCCGCGTGAACCCTTACTTGGTGAGGACGATGTCCGTGAAGACCTCGTCGTTCACCGGGCTGGCGGGGTAGCTCTCGACCCGTGAGTCGAATGCCAGCGTGGGAGCGGGGTGCGCGAGCGGGACGCCGGGGATGAACTCGGCGACCATCTCGTTGATGTCCTCGTACAGCGGAGTCTGCTCATCGAGATCGGCGACACCGCGCGCCTCGTCCAACGCCGCGAACAGCTCGGGGTTGTCGAAGCCCCACTCCGAGCTCTGCGCGCCGAAGAAGACTCCGACGAAGTTGTCGGTGTCGTTGTAGTCGCCCGTCCAGCCGAGCAGGTGGATGCCGTGGTCCGCGGTGCCGGTGGTGCGGTCGAGGTATTCGACCCACTCCTCGGCGACCGGTGTGGTCTCCACGCCCGCCTCAGCGAGCTGCGACGAGAGCACGGTGAAGATCTGCTCGGGGTCGGGCATGTACGGACGCGAGACGTTGACCGGGTAGTTGAAGTCCAGCTTCAGCGGGTTGGACTCGTCGTAGCCGGCCTCGGCCAGCAGCGCCTTCGCCTTGTCGACGTCGTACTCGTAGGTGGTGACGTCGTCGTTGTAGCCGTTGACGACCTCGGGGATGAACTGCGTCGCCTTCTGCGTGCCCTCCGGGAGCACCTGGCTGATCAGCGCATCCTTGTCGATCGCGTACGACAGCGCCTCGCGCACCTTCGGGTCCTGAAGCGCAGGGACCTGCTGGTTGAACGCCAGGTACAGGATCGTGAACGGAGGACGCGGGACCATCGTGAAGCCGTCTTCTTCGAGTGCTGCCGTATCGGCGGGGCCGACCAAGTCGTAGCCGTCGATGTCGCCGGCCTCGAGGGACTGACGACGAGCGGTCGGGTCATCGATCGTACGGAAGATGATCTCCTCGATCTGCCCCTTGTCGCCCCAGTAGTCGGGGTAGGACTTCAGCGTGACCTGCTCACCGGGTGCCCACTCCTCGAACTGGAACGGTCCGGTGCCGACCGGGTTGCCCATGGCGTACTCGGAGAGCGCAGGCGCCTCGGCCGAGCCGCCGACCTCATCTGCCGCGAACTCCTGCATGGCCGCGGGGCTCTGCATGGCGAACGCCGGCAGCGAGAGTGCCGGGATGAACCCGGCGAACGGCTTGTTCAGCTCGACAGTGACGCTGTAATCGCCCTCTGGCGTGCACGACTTGTACACCGCGTCGGCGGCGTTGGATGCGTAGCCCTTGAACAGCTTGTTGTAGTAGTAGCCGAACGCCTCGGATGCTGCGAGGCCGGTCCAGTTGTACCAGCGGTCGAAGTTGACGCAGACGGCCTCGGCGTTGAACGGAGTACCGTCCTGGAACGTGACGTCCTCCTTCAGCGCGAAGGTGTACGACAGGTTGTCCTCGGATGGCTCCCAGGACTCGGCGAGCAGCGGGGCGGGGTCCGCCGTACCCGGCTCGGTGCCGACGAGACCCTCGAAGATCTGGCGAGAGATGCGGAACGTCTCGCCGTCCTGCGCGAAGGCAGGGTCGAGGCCGGCCGGGTCGGACGATGCCGCGAAGACGAACGTGCTGTCGACGTCGCCCTGTGCGGCTCCTGAGTCGTCGCCGCGGTCGCTGGCGACGCAACCCGCGAGCAGCATCGCTGCGATCGCGGTGCCGGTGACGGCGATCAGCCCTCGCCGACGCATGGATGTGTGGTGCATGCTGTGTACCTTCCCTGTTGGGGCGCTTCATTGCGCGTGCCGAGGCGTCGATGCCGCGATACACGTGATGCATCGACGTTACCCAGCACGCTCCTGGAATCCAAACGCATCCATGTTGCGATCCGGTATCAGCTGCGTAACGGCCCCGTGTTAGCGTCAGGCAGGATCGGAGGACCACGGATGAAGAAGGTGCCTGATGCACTCCACCGCTCGACGGTCGCTCGCCATGCGACGCTGCCTTCACCCAGCCGGACATCGACCGGACTGAAGCTGCTGGGCGCCGCGCTGGGCGCCGTGCTGGTCGCGGCGGTCGGCGTCGGCGCGTTCATCACGATCGACCTCGCCACACGCGCGACGGCGGATGCCGTCGGCCTCGAGGGAGCCCCCGAGATCGCGCCACCCGCCCTCGGCGAGTTTCCCGGCCCATTCGATGTGCTCGTGCTCGGCACCGACGAGTGCGGGCCGATCTCGGACCAGTGGCTCGGCGCGCGCTGCGAGGAGGCCGATGGCGGCATCCTGAACGACGCCAATCTGCTCGTGCACGTTTCCGAGAACCCGCGCCGGGTGACGGTCGTCTCGTTCCCCCGCGACCTGATGGTCGACGTGCCAGAGTGCACACGCGAGGACGGCACCGTGGCGGAGGCGCAGGGAACGCAGTCCCTCAACACCGTGTACGAGCGCGCCGGGCTGTCGTGCGTCGCGCAGACCATCACCCAGCTCACCGAGGTGAAGATCGGCTTCGCCGCCAAACTCAGCTTCGACGGCGTGATCCAGATGACCGATGCGATCGGCGGCGTCGAGGTGTGCATCGCCGAGCCGGGGATCAGCGACACTCAGACCGGCATCGACTGGCCGGCGGGTATCCGAAACGTGAAAGGACTCGAGGCCCTGCAGTTCCTGCGCACGCGGCACGGGGTCGGTGACGGAAGCGATCTCGCGCGCATCTCGAACCAGCAGCAGTACATGTCGCGCCTGGCGAGGAAGATCCTCAGCGATGAGGTGCTCAGCGACCCGTCCAAGGTGCTGCGCCTGGCGAGCACAGTGGCGGAGAACATCGTGCCGAGCGAGTCCCTCTCGAATCCGCTGAGACTCGGGCAGCTCGCTCTCGCGGTCAAGGACGTGCCGTTCGACGACTTCATGTTCGTGCAGTATCCGAGCTTCACCGATCCGAACGACCCCGACAAGGTCGTACCGGACTACGACTCCGCCGCTGCATTGTGGGACGCTCTCGCCGCCAATCAATCGCTGGAGCTGACCGGCGGGGCGAGCCCCAACGGGGGCGTGGAGCAAGTGACACCCACCGAGCCCGCGCCGGAGGAGCCCGCTCCGGACGGCACCGCAGCCCCAGAGGACACGGCAGCGCCGGACGATCGGGCGACGCTGCCGCCCGAGGTCTCCGGAACGAATGTCGGGCAGGACACCTGCTCTGCGGGCAACCTCAACTGAGGTCTCAGGATCGGGATGCCGCCGTGACAGCCGTTCGCGAGGTGTCTCTTCGTGCCGCGTTGGCGCCGGGGAGGCGGCACGAAGCGCCACCTCCCACGCAGTAGTCCTTCGGGCGGGCGCGATCCGTGCCGCGTCAGCGCCCGAGCAGCAGGTCGCGGGCGGCCTCGGCACCGACACGGCTGGCGGCAGCGACCTCGACGATCGGAAGGGACAGCGGATGCCGGGCCGGCAGGCCCACGTTGACCACGACGGCGTCCGCGTCACGGACGGACGCGAGCTCGACGAGCGCGCGCTGCGCATCGGCGACGTCTGGGCGGTCGATCAGCAGGACGAGTCGCCCATCGGATGCGATGGCCGCGTTCAGGGCAGCATCGCGTTCCTCATCCGTCGCGCGGTCGACGTCCAGACGCACGCGGAAGCCGTCGCCGGCGAGTCCGTCCGCGACGTACGAGGCCGCACTGTCGACCGCGAGCGTCGAGCGCCGACGCGCGTCGATGACGGACAGGACGGATGCCGCGGCATCCGGCGTCGCGTGCGACGCGCCTGTTGAGTCTGCGACACGCAATGCGCGGCGCACGATCTCGGAAGCATCGTAGGTCGCAGTGTCGGACTCGTCGTCGGCGTCACGGGGCGCATGCTCGACGGTTCCGGCGCGCTTCGCCGCCAGCATCCGCACCCGATCGCGCGCCTGCTCGACGCGCTCGCGCGGCAGAGTGCCGTCGCGCAGCGCGGCGACGACCGCCTCGCGCGCAGTGAGATAGTCGCGCTCATCCTGATCGGCGTGGGCAGCAGAGCCCGGGTTGGTCGGGTTGCCGATGCACAGCAGGTCGGCGCCTGCGGCCAGCGCCTGCACCGCTGCGCCACCGATGCCGACGGACTCGCGGACGGCTGCCATGTCGAGCGCGTCCGTGATGATGACGCCCTCGAATCCCATCTCTCGCAGGCGCCCCAGCACTGCGGGGTTCAGGGTCGCCGGCCGCTCGCCCCACGCGGGGACGACGATGTGCGCGGTCATGATCGAGTCCACACCCGCAGCGATCGCGGCGCGGAACGGCTCGAGGTGCACATCCTCGATCTCGGCAGGATCCAGCGTGATCACGGGCAGCGCGTGGTGCGAGTCGAGATGGGTGTCGCCGTGGCCGGGGAAGTGTTTCACGCACGCGGCCACTCCCCCGTGCTGCAGGCCCTCGACCGTGGCCACGACGTGGCGCGAGACGAGCGCGGCATCCGCCCCGAACGCACGCACCCCGATCACGGGGTTGCGCGGGTCGGTGTTCACGTCGGCGACGGGGCCGAGCACGACGTTGATGCCGGCCGCCCGCGCGCGGCGAGCAAGCTCTGCTCCGGTGGCCGCCGTCGCGGCGACGTCGTCGACGATGCCGAGCTGTGCGGCTCCGGGGAGCGTCGATCCGGTCGCGACCTCGAGCCGGGTGACGCTGCCGCCCTCTTCGTCGATGCCGATCAGCGCGTGCGGATTCGCCGCACGGATCCGGGCGCTCAGCTCGGGAAGTTCCGCCGAGATGTTCTGGCCGAAGTACACGACGCCCGCGAGGTCGTCCTCGAGTGCTGCGAGCAGCCACGCCGGAGCGCCGTCGCCTTCGAGGCTCGTCCCGAAGAACCCCGGCCACAGCACGCTGTTGGCGAGGCGGGTGAGTTCGTCCGTCATCCCTTCACCGCTCCCGCGACCATGCCGCTGGCGAGCCGGCGCTGCACGATCACGAAGAAGATCATGACCGGGATCGTGATGATCGTAGAGGCGGCCATGATGCTGCCCCAGTCGTTGGAGTACAGGCCGAAGAACGACTTCAGACCGATCGCGACCGTGTACTGGTCGCTCGCGCCGCCGAGCATCGTCATCGCGAAGATGAACTCGTTCCACGCCGTGATGAAACTGAAGATGCTCGTCGCCACGAGGCCGGGCATCACCAGCGGCAGCAGCACGGAGCGGAACATGCGCCACCAGCTCGCGCCATCGATGTACGCCGCCTCCTCCAGCTCGACCGGGACCGCCGCGACGAAGCCGCGCAGCATCCAGATGCCGAACGCGAGCGAGAGCGCGACGTACACGATCATCAGACCGATGATGCTGTTGAGCAGGCCGAGGCTCTTCACCTGCAGGAACAGCGGGATGACCAGCGCTTCGAGCGGCACCATCTGCACCACGAGGATCATCATCAGGATCGTGGTGCGGAACTTGAACTTGAACCGCGCCACCGCGACGGCGGCGAGCAGGCAGACCAGGGCGCTGACGAGCACCGTCACGAGCGCGACGATCGCGGAGTTGCGGAGGAAGACGCCGAATCCACCCTCGGTGAGCACGAAGGCGAAGTGGTCGAAGGTGAGCTCTTCGGGGAAGAACGATCGACCACCGCTGGAGGCGTTCTTGTCGAAGGCGCTGGAGATCATCCAGTACACCGGGAAGAGGGTGAAGATCAGGACTGCGGCGACGGCGACGCCGATTCCGACCTTCGACAGGACGGACTTGTTGTTCGGATTCACAGTTCGTCCTCCTTCATGAGCGAGCGGATGTACACGATCGTGATGCCGATCAGCGCCAGTGTCAGCAGCACCGCGAGGGCTGCGCCGAAACCGTAGCGGTTCTGGCCGAACGACTCGACGTACGACCAGACGCCGAGGTTGAGCACTGAGCGATTCGAGCCGGAGCCGCCCGGCATCAGATACACCTGCGCGAACACCTTGAAGTCCCAGATGGTCGACAGGATGATCACCACCGAGAACACCGGACGCAGAGTCGGGAAGATGATGCCCCAGAAGCGGCGCCAGGCGCCGGCACCGTCGAGGGCTGCGGCCTCGAGCATCTCCTTGGAGACGCCGAGCAGGCCTGCGAGCACGGTGATCGCGACGAACGGGAAGCCGTGGTGCACGACGTTCAGCAGCACGATCGCGTAGAAGGACCACTGATTCGTGAACCAGTTCACCGAGTCGTCGATGAGGCCGAGGCTGCGCAGCACGTCGTTGAAGACGCCGCGATCGGCGTCGAAGATGAAGGTCCACACGTAGGTGCCTGTGACTGCCGGCATCGCCCACGCGATCATGATGCAACTGGAGACGATCAGGCGCCAGGTCGTGCCGAGCCGCTGCAGCAGCAGCGCCACGAGTGTGCCGACGGTCACCGTGGTGAACACGGCGACGGCCGCGAAGCCGACGGTGTTCGGCAGGACGACGATCCACAGAGTGGGGTCGGTCAGCGCCTCGACATAGTTGTCGAAGCCGATGAAATTGCTCTCCCCTGTGTTGATCTCCCGCAGCCCGTAGTCCTGCAGCGAGTAGATGAAGACCTGCACCAGCGGCCACAGCATGAGCCCTGCGAGGATCGCGAGCCCGGGAGCGAGGAGCAGCCAAGGACGGGCCTTGGCGATGGAGAGGAACCGATTTGATCGGCGGCCACCGGCCACGGAGGCGGGGGTGTTCCCCGCCTCCGTGGGTGTCGGCAGCGGTGCGTGCACCGTCGACATGGAGGGTATTGCCTAACTGGTCGTTACTGGTTGAGCAGCTCGGTCATCTCGGCTGCGGCATCCTTCGTCGCCGTCGCGACGTCCTTCTGCCCGCTGAGGATCGACTGGATCATCGCATTGGTGGTCTTCTTCGCCTGGACGGCTCCGAAGTTCGGGGTCACCGGCACGGACGCGCCGCCATCGACCATCTGCTCGGCGAACGGTGCGACCAGCGGGTCGGTCGAGGCGAGAGCCGCTTCCATCGCCGAGGCGACACCCGGGAAGTAGCCGGTCTGCTCAGCCCACTGCTCGGCGTACTCGCCCGTGGTCATGAACTTGACGAACTCCCACGCGAGGTCGGCGTTCTTGGTGGTGTTGAAGATCGACAGGTGCGATCCACCGAGCACCGACGGGGCGATGCCGCCGTCTTCACCGGGGATGACCGCTGCGCCGAGCTTGCCCTCGAGGTCGGGGTTCGTCTCGATGAGCGCGTTGGGCGTCCACGAACCGGACAGCATCATCGCGACGTTGCCCTGCGTGAACGCGTCACGGATGTCGGTCTCCTTCCAGGTGGTGGCACCCGCGGAGGAGAAGCCGTACTTCGTGGCCAAGTCGGTGTAGAACTGGATTCCTGCCTGCGACTTCTCACTGTCCAGTTCGCTCGTCCACTCGCCGCCGTCCACCGTGGCGATCTCGCCGCCGGCGCCCCAGACCCACGGATACACGAAGAACTCGGAGTCGCCGGCGACCGGGAATGCGAGCATCTCGGGGTACGCGGCCTTGATGGCCTCTCCGGCGGTGACGATGTCATCCCACGTCTTCGGCGCCTCGAGTCCCAGCTCTTCGAAGATGTCGGCGCGGTAGACGATCGAGCGCACACCCGCGTACCACGGCATGCCGTAGAGCTCTTCTTCGTAGGTGCCGGCGACTTCGAGGCCCTCGACCAGGTCGTCGCGCAGGCCGTCTTCGGCGTCGACGTACTCGTCGATCGGAACGAGCGCACCGGCGTCGGCGAACTCCGCCGTCCAGGTGGTGCCGGTCTCGGCGATGTCGGGGGTCGTGCCGCCGGCGATCGAGGTCACGAAGCGTTCGTGGGCATCTGCCCACTGCACCTCTTCGAACTCGACGGTCGCGCCGGTCTCCTCCTTGAACGCCGAGGAGACCTCGTCGAGGAACGCGGTGGAGTCGGGGTTGGTGCCCTGCATGATCCAGACGCTGAGGGTCTGGTCCTCACCGTCGGCTGAGCCAGTGTCCGTGCCGCCCGAACACGCGGCGAGGCCCAGTGCTGCCGTGACGCCCAGCGCCACGATGGGAAGAATGCGCTTCTTCATCTGGTGAATCTCCTCATTGAAAAGTGCCTCGGCGCACAACGGTTGCATGCCGATCAGTAAAAAGTATTCACCACTAACAAAATGCCTGCAACTTGTGCGAGCGATCGTCATAGACCTGTAACACGCCCGTCCCGCATAGGCTCGGGGGCATGGGACGGACACGAGCTCGGGATGCCGAACACCCCGAGGCGCGCCTCGACCACGGCGGGATCGCCCGGGTGATCCCCTCGGAGTTCACGACCGGCTTCGAGCTGATCGTCGACGACACCCCGCAGTCCCACGTCGACCTCGACGACCCCACGCACCTGCATTTCGAGTACGTCGTGCGCATGGGTGCAGTGATCGATCAGCTGACCTCGGCGGGTGCACCGTTGACCGCCGTGCACCTCGGCGCCGGCGCGCTGACCGTCCCCCGCTACATCGAGGCCACCAGACCGGGCTCGCGTCAACAGGTGATCGAATTGGAAGCGCCGCTGGCCGCTCTCGTGCGCGAGCACCTGCCGCTGCCTCGCGGGGCGTCGATCCGCATTCGGATCGGGGATGCGCGCGCTGGTGTTCCGAAACTGCCGCCCGCGCTCACCGGCGCCTGCGACCTCGTCGTCTCGGACGTCTACTCCGGCGCGCAGACGCCCGCCCATCTGACCAGCGTGGAGTTCTATCGCGAGGTGTCAGAGCTCCTCGCCCCGGCCGGAGTGCTGCTCGTCAACGTCGCCGACGGTCCTGGGCTCGCGTTCGCGCGACGGCAGGTCGCCACGATCGCGCACGTGCTCCCCGAGGTCGCGCTGCTCGCCGACACTCAGGTGCTGAAGGGCCGCCGGTTCGGGAATCTGGTGATCGCGGCATCCGCTTCTCCCCTGCCGACCGCATGGCTGCCGCGGATGCTGGCGGCCGGCCCCCACCCGGCGAAGATCGCGCAGGATGGCGAGGTCACCGCCTTCGCGAAAGGTGCGCGGATCGTCACGGATGCGGATGCTGTGGCCTCCCCGAAGCCGGACGCGTCGATCTTCCTGCGCTGAAATCGCACTCCGGGGCGTGCCGCCGGCTCGTCTGCTGATCCGACAGGCAGACTGGAGCGAGGCGCTGCGGAGGGAGAGCACATGGGTTACATCAAGGGTTACGATCCAGAGACTCTTCGTGAGCTGATCGATAAGGTCGAGTGCGCAGAACGACTGGTCGAGATCGAGTCGCAGCGCAGCCTGCCGGCGCTGCTCGAGAGGGTCTGGCTGCTCAAGGTGCTCGATCAGCTCGACGACGCGCTGAAGCTCTCGGATGAATCCGTGCGAGTGGCGCGGATGGCCGGCACGCGCAAGGACGTTCTTCGCGCACGCGTGCTGCACGCGACGATCCTGCAGTACCGCGGAGCGCACGCCGCAGCCGAACAGGAACTGGCGACCTGCGCATCCGAGGCCGAAGGGCAGGGGTGGGCGTCGATCGCGGCGTTCGCGCACCAGCACCACGGCAAGAACGCGTACGACGCCGGTGACTTCGAGCAGGCCCGCACGAGCTTCAAGCAGGCGCTCTTCCTGCGTCGGGAGGCCGGCGCAGCGGATGCCGAGCTCGAGGTCGCTCTGCTCGCGATCGACGCCGCGGAGAAGCGGCGCACGGGGCAGCTCGTCGGGAGCTGACCTGCACGGTCGCTGAGCCTGTCGAAGCGTCCGGCATCCCCATTGTCGGCGGGATGATTTACTCTTGGCGCATGGCGGAACTTGACCGTGTGCGCGTCTGGGGAGACGCACTGATCCGGCTGCACCTCGACGACTCGTGGTCGTTCGGCTTCGACCACGCCAAGCGCCGCGCCGGTCAGTGCGATTTCCGGGCGAAGCGCATCACGGTGTCGCGCTATCTCGCTGCGCGCTTCGACGATGACGAGATCCATCAAGTGCTGCTGCACGAGGTGGCGCACGCCATGGCCGGACACCGGGCCGCGCACGGGGCGAAGTGGAAGCTCATCGCCCGCGACATCGGCTACGTCGGTGGCACGACGCACCACGGCGAGACGGCAGAGGAGCTCGCTCCGTGGATCGGCACCTGCCCCGCCGGCCACGTCACTTACCGGCACCGCAGGCCGAGCCGGGCGACCTCATGCGTCAAGTGCTCGCGCACGTTCGACCCGCGTTTCGAGTTCACCTGGACCCGCCGCGAGATCACGGCGGCGGCGAAGCTGGCCGCGCAGATGCCGCGCGAGCAGTAGCCGCCGGGGGTTCCGCTACGGGTCGTTGAGCGAGCGTCAGCCGGACGGTTCCGCCACGGGTCGTTGAGCGAGCGTCAGCCGGACCGTTCCGCCACGGGTCGTTGAGCGAGCGTCAGCCGGACCGTTCCGCCACGGGTCGTTGAGCGAGCGTCAGCGAGTCGAAACGGGTTGAGCGAGCGTCAGCGAGTCGAAACCTGCCGAGCAGCGTCAGCGAGTCGAAACCTGCGTGTCTCACGCGAACGCGACGAAGACCCCGTCGCTGAGCACGGGCACGACGTCGGTCGCGTCGACTTCGGCGGCGGCCGCAGTGTCGGTCGGAACGAGACCCGCCGCTTCGATGCGCGCGGTCGCTGATACGCCGTCGGCGATCTCCTTGCCGGACCCGGATGCCGTCAGCAGATGCCTCATCGCCCGTCGCAGTCCGCGGGCCGATTCGCAGACAGCCGCGGCATCCGGCGAGGTGTGATCGGCGCCCAGGTCGCTGAGCGCCGCGATGATCGTGCCGGCGCCGAGCTGGTCTTCGACGGCGAAGCGGAGGTCTCCGGCATCCGTCAGCTCGCCCGCCGCGATCATGGCGACCGAAGTGCGCTGCTGCCGTCGGTTCTGAAGTTCGAGCACGGTCCTCGCCACGGCCGAGGCGTTGCGCAGCGAGCCAAGGAGCACGGTCGGCTCGCCCGCCGCTGCGGCCGCCGCGACCACGGCTGCGCCGTTGCGCGACCAGCCAGCGGCATCCGTGAGCGTGACCGTGCGGCCGGATGCCACGGCATCCGTCACCGTCGATGAGAAGCGGAGCACGTCGACCACGACGACCACGTCGGACGGCGCGAGACGCTGCAGTCCCGCGACACCCCACTCGAAGCGGACCTGGTATGCGGACTGATCGAACGGTTGCGGCATCCCCCCAGCCTACGAGACTCCGGCGCGCGCCATCGCGCGCCAGCCCCGCGCTGCAGGAGGTGGCGCCACGTGCCGCCTCCCGCGACCCGAAGCGACACCAAGCGACCCCTCCCGCCACCTGCATCGGCCGGCCGGCCGCCCGCCACCGCCGCGACCAGCCGGCTCAGTCCACGGCCAGCGCCTCGACCGGTGCCACCCTGGTTGCGAGCCGGGTGGGCGCCGCGGCAGCCACGAGGGTCAGCACCGCAGTCGCGACGACGATCACGGCCACCGGGATCCACGGCACGGCCGGAGCCACAAGCCCCGCGGTCTCTTCGAAGTTCGGCGGCATCCGCACAGAGCCGAGCAGCGACTGCGCGGCGATCCAGCCGTACACGACGCCGAGTGCGAGACCGGTGGCGGTCGCCGTGATCGTGATGTGCAGGGCCTCGAGCAGGATCATCCGTCGCACCTGGCCGTTCGACAGCCCGATCGCGCGCAGCAGCCCGATTTCGCGTCGCCGCTGCACGACTCCGATCGTGAGCAGGTTCACCAGCCCGACCGCGGCGATCACCGCCGAGACGCCGACCAGCACCATCATGATGGCGGAGAAGCTGTCCATGATCAGGGCGAACTCCGAGTCGACCTCTCCACCCGCGGCCTTCGCCAGAAGCACCTTGACCGATTCCAGCGCGACCGCGAACATCGTCACCAGAGTCACACCCATGACGACACCGATCGCCATGCGGCTGGAGCGCTCCGGATACCGCAGCGCGTTCTCCGCGGCGAGCCGTGCCGTCGCCGAGCGCCCGAACAGCTTTCCGACCAGACGCAGCAGCGGCGGCATCACCAGCACGGCGCCCAGTGAGATCCCGGTGAACGAGAGCAGTCCGCCGAAGAACGCCACGACCACGCCCAGCGGCGTCACCAGTCCGATGAGCACGCCGAACGCCAGCAGCGCCGCACCGGCGATGAGCAGCAGCAGCGCTCCGACGTGACGCGTGGGGCGCCGTGCGGCATCCTCGTGCGAGCGCTCCACCGACCCTCCGATCGCCTGCAGCGGAGTCACCGCGAGCACGCGCCGGGATCCGACCCAGGCTGCCGCCCACGTCGTCAGCGCGACCCCGAGCGCAGGGATCAGAATCGCCGGCTGCGCCAGTGTGAACGAGGCCGCCGCGCCCAGCATCCGATCGGCGACGCCCAGTCCTATCCAGACGATGCCGAAGCCCGCGACCAGACCGACCACGGCGCCGAGTGCGCCGACGACCAGCCCCTGATTCGCGACCTCGACCCGCTGGGAACGGGCGCTCCCGCCGATCAGCCGCACCAGCGCGATGTACCGCGTACGCCCGGCGATGATCGTCGAGAACGTGTTGGCGGTGACGATCGCGCCGACGTAGAGCGCGACGCCGATCAGCAGCACGGACAGCAGTGCGACCACGACGGCCAACGTTCCGCTGTCACCGATGTACGGGTCGGCCCGCAGCATCGCACCGATGTACATCGTCGCCTCGACGAGCACGACGCCGAGCGCCGATGACAGGGCGGCGACCAGCACGCTGGCTCCCATCCCGCGGTCGCGCAACCAGGTGAGGCGCGGGCCCGTCGCACTCGTGTCCGAGACGACGGCGGCGACGGCGCTCACGCCGCCACCTCCGCGGCGAGCATGTGCGCCGCGATCTGCTCGGCGCTCTGGCGAGGATGGTCGGCGACGATGCGGCCGTCACCGAGGTACAGCACCCGGTCGGCGTGACTGGCCGCGATCGCGTCGTGCGTGACCATCGCGATGGACTGGCCGTGCTCACTGCTCGCGGTCGAAAGCAGTTGCAGCACCTCGCGCCCGCTGGCGGAGTCGAGGTTGCCGGTCGGCTCATCCGCGAACACGAGGTCGGGCGCGGTGGCGAGCGCGCGGGCGATGGCCACGCGCTGCTGCTGGCCGCCGGAGAGCTCGTGCGGACGGTGCCGCAGACGCGCGCCGAGACCGAGGGTCTCGACGAGTCCGTCGATCCTGGCGCGTTCGATCGCGCTGGGCCGGCGACCGTCGAGTTCGAAAGGCAGCAGGATGTTGCCGATCGCATCGAGCGTCGGCACCAGGTTGAACGCCTGGAAGATGAAGCCGACCCTCCGCCGCCGCAGGATCGTGAGGTCGAGGTCGCCGAGTCCGGTGATCTCGGTGTCGCCGATCCACGCGCGCCCCTCGGTCGGCGCATCGAGGCCGGCCATGATGTGCATGAGCGTCGACTTGCCCGATCCGCTCGGCCCCATGATGGCGGTGAACTGCCCGCGGCGGATACCGACGCTGATGTCGTCGAGAGCAGTGACGGCGCTCTCGCCAGAGCCGTATGACTTCGTCAGGTGCTGCACACGGGCTGCGAGCCCGAGGTCTGTGGTCGTGATCTCCATACCTACGACGTTAGGAAGAGCGGATGCTGCGCCGCATCGCCCGTGCGCATCATCCGCATACATCTCAAGGATGATCCTGCGCGTCCTTCGGTTCCACGAAACAACACGACCGATGGACTAGACTAAGCGGACTCAGTCCAGGAGATGTCATGCCCACTGTCAACATGCACGAGGCGAAGACCCACCTTTCGAAGCTGGTCAATGCCGCCTCCGACGGCGAAGTGGTGATCATCGCGAAGGCCGGCAAGCCCGTGGCGAAATTGACGCGCATCGATTCTCCGACCGCGCGCAGACGACTCGGTTTCCTCGCCGGCGACGCACAGGTTCCCGACGACTTCGACGAGATCGCCGGCGCCGATATCGCGGCCCTGTTCGAGGGCGAGGACGCCTGAATGCGACTGCTGCTCGATACGCACCTGCTGTTGTGGGCCGGGCTGCAGCCGGACCGGCTTTCGCCTGCCATGAGCGAACTGCTCGAGGACGAGTCCAACCTTCCCATGTTCAGCGCTGCGAGCGTCTGGGAGATATCGATCAAAGCCGGTCTGGGCCGCGCCGACTTCACAGTGGATTCTCGTTCGTTCCGCAGGGCCCTGATCGACAACGGCTACGAAGAGCTGTCCATCACGAGCGCGCACGCCGCCGCGATCGCCGATCTGCCTGCGATCCATCGAGACCCTTTCGATCGCATGCTCGTGGCCCAGGCACGAGTGGAGGGAATCACCCTCTTCACCTCGGACCGTGCCGTGAGCGCATACGGCTCACCAGCTCGACTCGTCTGAGAGCTCGACCACCCGGTTTCGCAGTCAGTTCAGACCGTGCTCGAACGCGAAGACCACCAGCTGCACGCGGTCGCGCAGCGCGAGCTTGGTGAGGATACGGCTGATGTGCGTTTTCACCGTGGCCTCGCTGAGAAATTCGCGTCCGGCGATCTCCGAGTTCGACAGCCCGCGCGCGGCGAGCGCGAAGATCTCCCGCTCGCGATCGGTCAACGACGCATAGGCCGAAGGCACTGGTTTCGCCGCCTCGGTGAAGTGCGCGAACAGCTCACGAGTGGCGGATGCCGCGATCACATTCGACCCTGAGTGCACGGTGCGGATCGCGGCGAGCAGGAACTCCGGCTCGGCATCCTTCAACAGGAACCCGCTCGCCCCCTGCCTGATCGCACGTGCTGCGGCCTCGTCGAGGTCGAAGGTCGTCAGCATCACGACCTTCGGGGCATCCGGCGACTTGAGGATCCCGGCTGTGGCCGTGAGACCGTCCATCACCGGCATTCGGATGTCCATGAGCACCACGTCCGGTGCCGTCTGCGCCACGACGGCGAGCGCCTCCTGCCCATCGCCCGCCTCTGCGACCACTTCCATGTCTGGCTGGGACGACACCAGCATCCGGATGCCGGCACGGAACAGCGCCTGGTCGTCGACCAGCAGCACCCGGATCATGCGCGTCCCTCCGATGGTTGCGTCGCACCGATGGGCAGTGCCGCATGAACGACGAACTCGTCGCCGGTGCGCTCGGCCCGCAGCGAGCCGCCGACGAGCTGCGCGCGCTCTCGCATGCCGACCAGGCCGTGTCCGCCGGGAGCGCCGACGACCTGAGCGACCGCGACCGCATTGCGCACTTCGACCTCGACCCGGTCGGGCAGCCACGCCAGGCGGATGTCGACCGCCCCGCCAGAGCCGTGCCGGATGGCATTGGTCAGCGCCTCCTGCAGGATGCGGTACACGGCGAGCTGGATGGCACCTGGTGGCTCGCCCGGCGGCATCGGATCGACCGTGACGCGCGGTTCGACGCCCGCCTGCCGCACCTGCGCGAACAGCTGCTCGAGGTCGGCGATGGTGGGCTGGGGTCCGTCGCCCTGGCGATGCCGCAGTTGAGTGAGCAGCATCCGCACGTCTGAGAGCGCGGAGCGCGCGGTCTGCGAGATCGTGCCCAGTGCCTCGACTGCGACCTCTGGTGAGGAGGCCGCCGCATAGCGCGCTCCATCGGACTGCGCCACGATCACGGCGAGCGAGTGCGCGACGACGTCGTGCATGTCGCGGGCGATGCGCACCCGCTCCTGCTCCTCGGCCGTGGCGAGTTCGGCTCGCGTCTGCGCTTCGCGGCTGACGCGCCAGCGCAGCACCATGCGCCAGCCGAACCCTCCCAGCCATGGCGAGCCGAGCGCGAGGATGCTCATGAAGGCGATCAGCACGAAGCTCGCGACGGTACTGGAGAGTCCGACCCCGACGAAGAACTGCTCGTTGCTGAGGGCGATGTAGATCGCCGCGATGACCCCGCCGACGAATGACGAGACGAGACCTGCCCAGAAGACGCGGGTCGTGCCCCATGCGGCGGCCGCGTACAGCACGCCGAGGATCGCGACATTGATCGGAAGGGGCCCGAGCCCCGCCGCCATCTGCACGAGCGCGCCGGCCCACGCCACAGCCAGGGCGATGCCGGGCGCGAGCCGCCCGATCGCCACCGCGCCGCATTGCAGCACCGCGGCGACGACGAGCCCACCGATGCCGACAGCCTCGGGGACTGTGGTGCTGAGGTTTCCCGGCGCGTAGAACGCGAGCGATGTGGGCACGAGGACCGCGAACAGCACGAACGCCCCGACGATGTCGAGGACGAGCGAGGTGCGGGACAGCGGGCGGATCACCCTTTCACGCTACGCGAGGCGCCCGTGCGCCAGCATCCGTCCAGCGATGTATCCCGAGGGTGGATCCGTGCGCGGGTGCGACGTTTGGCGGAGGGTGCGACGTTTGGCGGAGATATTCGTCCAGAACCTCCGACGTCCGTGACATCCTCCGCCATCCGCAACACGGCGTACGCCAGCCGACGTCAGGCGCGGCAGAGGATCTCGCCGTGCCCATGGGCGTACGTGGCCATGCTCTCCCTTTCCGGAGCTCGTCTTCTCGGAACTCAGTGCAGTTCGGCGACCAGGCGACGGATCGCCTCACGGTCGGGCTTTCCAGAGCTCAGCGTCGCCATCTCGTCGACGATGATCATCCGTGCAGGCCGCGCAGGCTTGCCCAGCTGCTCCGCGACGACCTCGCGCGCATGCCCTAATTGTTCGGATTCGCTGCGCCGCAGCGCCTCGCCGCGCTCGGCGACGATGACGGATGCCTCGCCCCATCGCTCGTCGTCGACGCCGACCACGACGGCACTTGTCAGACCCGGGATGCCGCGGACGATGCGCTCGACCCGGTCGAGGGAGATGTTGACGCCGCCCGAGACGATCACGTTGTCGGCGCGGCCGTGCACGCGCACGACACCGTCTTCGACGATGCCGAGATCGCCGGTGCGATACCAGCGGATGCCGTGCTCGTCGCGCTCGAAGGTGGCCCCGGTGAGGGCAGGATCACCGAGGTAGCCGTCGGCGAGCATGGGTCCGGCGATGCGCAGTTCGCCGTCGACGGTCTTCACTGCGACGGTCTCGAGCGGGACGCCGTCGTACACGCACCCGCCGCTCGTCTCTGTCGAGCCGTAGGTACGCACGAGGTGCACGCCGAGCTCGGTGGCGCGCTCCCGCACCGGCTCAGGGAGCGCCTGGCCTCCGACGAGGATCGCGGAGTACGCCTGGAGTGCGGCGAGGACGGTCGTGTCATCGACGGCCGCATCGAGCAGGGTCGCGACCTGCGCCGGCACCAGCGACGTGAACAGCTTCTCGCCCCGGCCGCGCAGCATCGGCAGGGTCGCCTCGGCGAAGCTTCGGGCCGAGAACCCGTCTCTCAGCACCACCGGAGTGGTTCCGGAGAGGATCGAGCGCGCCAGCACCTGCAGACCTGCGACGTATCCGGCCGGCAGCGCGAGCAGCCAGCTGCCCGATCCGATGCGGAGTGCGGTCGCCTCGGCTCCGGCGCGCAGAGCCTCTGCGCTCAGCACGACGCGCTTCGGGATGCCGCTGGACCCGGACGTTCCGATCACAACGGCCGTGCCCTCGTCCACGACCTCCGGCTCGTCGTCCGAGGCGCCGAGGCCGAGCATCCCCAGTGCCAATGCCGGGCCGCCGTCGAGCGCTCGAGCGAGATCCTGCTGCAGCTGCACGGCGTCGTCGGCCTGCGTGGCGATCAGTCCTGTCATCGGTGGGCCTCTTGCATTTCGACTCGCTTCGCTCGCTCAATGTTGACCCGGTTCGCATCAACGCTTCGCATTGATCCGAACCGCGTCAAAAGTGCCAGGGGAACGACGTCCAGTCGGGGTCGCGCTTCTCGAGGAAGGAGTCGCGGCCCTCGACGGCCTCATCCGTGCCGTAGGCCAGGCGGGTCGCCTCGCCGGCGAACACCTGCTGGCCGACGAGCCCGTCATCGACCGCGTTGAAGGCGAACTTCAGCATGCGGATCGCGGTGGGCGACTTCGTCAGCACCGTGCGCGCCATCTTCAGCGCCTCGCGCTCGAGGTCGGCGTGCGGCACGACCCGGTTCACGGCGCCCATCTCGTAGGCGCGCTGCGCGGAGTACTCCTCGGCGAGGAAGAACACTTCGCGCGCGAATTTCTGCCCGGTCTGACGGGCCATGTACGCCGAGCCGTATCCGGCGTCGAAGCTGCCGACATCGGCATCCGTCTGCTTGAACTTGCCGTGCTCTGCACTCGCGACGGTCAGGTCGCACACCACGTGCAGCGAATGCCCGCCGCCCGCGGCCCACCCGGGGACGACGGCGATGACGACCTTGGGCATGAAGCGGATCAGCCGCTGCACCTCGAGGATGTGCAGACGCCCCAACGACGCAGCGGCTGCGGGACTCTCGATCGCTGACCCTTCGACAGGCTCAGGGGTCGAAGGGTCGGTTGCTGAGCCTGTCGAAACATACTTGTAGCCGTCGCGGCCGCGGATGCGCTGGTCGCCGCCGGAGCAGAACGCCCAGCCGCCGTCCTTCGCGCTCGGCCCGTTGCCGGTGAGCAGCACGGCGCCGATCTTCGGATCCTGGCGGGCGATGTCGAGCGCCCGGTACAGCTCGTCGACCGTGTGCGGCCGGAAGGCGTTGCGCACCTCCGGTCGGTGGAACGCGATGCGGGCGACGCCGCCGTCATGCGTGACGTGCGCGGTGATGTCGGTGTAATCCTCTGCACCGGGTGCCAGCACCCATTCAGCGGGATCGAACAGGTCTGAGACGGATGCGGTGGCCACGGCATCCACCCTATTCCCCGCGCCCGCGTACCTCACGCAGGAAGCGCCGCCTCGATCGGGTTACGGTTGCAGGATGCTCGAACTCATGCGGATCGACCCGTTCGACAGCCGCGAGGTGAACCTCTGGTGGGACATCTACGCCGCCGCCGAACGTGCGGATCGCGGTGCCGGCACTGCGGTGTGGACGCGCGACGAATCCCGGCACGAGTTGCAGCACGACACCGCGACGATCGATCGCCGCGCGTACCTCGCCCGGATCGACGGCGAGGTCGTCGCGGGAGGGCGCCTCGCGCTGCCGATGCGCGACAACCTGCGGGTCGCGATGCTCGGCGTGCACGTCGCACCGGAACTGCGGCGCCGCGGCATCGGTACGGCAGCGCTCACGGCGCTCGAGGAGGAGGCGCGAAGCGCAGGGCGCAGCATCCTGAAGGCGAACGCGTCGTGGCCGTGCAGTGCGGGCGATGACGGATCCGGAGTTCCTGGTCGTGAGTTCGCTCGACGGCACGGCTACGCGCTGGCACTCGGCGATGTGCAGAGCCGCCTGCCGCTCCCCGTCGCAGCAGCGCATCTCGATGCGCTCGGCGCCGAAGCATCCGCTCGCTCCCAGGACTACTCGCTGCGCTCATGGATCGGCAGCGTTCCCCAGGTGCTGGTCGACGGATGGGCCGAGCTCGACGCCGCCGTCGACACGGAGGCGCCGGTCGGCGACCTCGAGATCGAGCGGGCCACGGTCGACACGAGTGAGATCCGCCGAAGCGAGACGCTGATCGCCCAGCAGAATCGACGCAGTTTCGGAACCGTCGCATGCGACCGCGGCGGCCGCGTCGTCGCTTTCACGCAGCTGGTCGTGTCGGGCGATGACGGCAACGCCTACCAATGGGGCACGCTCGTGCGTCGCGAGGCCCGCGGCAACCGGCTGGGCATGGCCGTCAAGATCGCGAATCTGCGGATGCTGCTGGCGCACGCCTCTGACGTGCGCGCCGTGTACACGTACAACGCCGGCGTCAACGAGCACATGCTGTCGATCAACCGCCGCCTGGGCTTCGCACCCTCCGAACTCATGGCCGAGCTGCAGAAGCGGCTGGTCTGAGCGCCGGACACGCCGCACGGCACACTCGTCAGTTCAGATCACAGGTGTCAGTCGAGAACTGCGTTTCTGGACTGACATCCGTCTTTTGAACTGACAGGTGTCGCGGCGCTTACAGGTGTCGCGACGCGAGCCCTGGCTCGGCACGGCACCCGGCCCGATGAGTTCGATGAGGGCATGATGGTGACATGACCCCGTCGCTCGCAGAGCTGCTCGACACGGCCCGTGTGGTCGCCCTCCCCATGACGACGCGCTTCCGCGGCGTCGACGTGCGCGAAGCGCTGCTGTTCGAGGGTCCAGAGGGCTGGGCCGAGTTCTCGCCGTTCGTCGAGTATGCGGATGCCGAGGCATCCGTCTGGCTCGCTTCGGCGATCGACTACGCCTGGAACGCCCAGCCGACTGCGCTGCGGCAGTCGATCGGCGTGAACGCGACGGTTCCCGCGGTCGCCGCCGCCGAGGTCGCCGGTGTACTGGCACGATTCCCCGGATGCCGGACGGCGAAGGTCAAGGTCGCCGATCCCGGCCAACCGCTGAGCGACGACGTCGCCAGGGTGCGTGCGGTGCGCGACGCGCTGGGACCGGAGGGGCGCGTGCGCATCGACGCCAACGGCGCATGGAACGTCGACGAGGCGGAGCACGCGATCCACGCACTCGCCGAGTTCGATCTCGAGTACGCCGAGCAGCCATGCGCCACCGTCGACGAGCTCGCCGAGCTGCGCATGCGCGTGAAGTACATGGGCATTCCGATCGCCGCTGATGAGAGCATCCGCAAGGCCGAGGATCCGCTCGCCGTCGCCCGCGCAGGTGCTGCCGACCTCATCGTGATCAAGGCGCAGCCGCTCGGCGGCCTCACCCGCGCGCTGCAGATCGTCGTCGCTGCCGGCCTTCCGGCTGTCGTCTCCAGCGCACTCGACACCGCCGTCGGACTCTCACAGGGCGCAGCTCTCGCGGCCGCTCTCCCCCACCTCGACTACGACTGCGGCCTCGGCACCGGGGCGCTGTTCGTCGAGGACGTCGCCGATCTCTCGCCGTCGGACGGCACGATTCCCGTCGGCCGCATCACCCCTGACGCGGCGCGACTGGACAGGCTCGCGGCATCCGTCGAGCGTCGCGACTGGTGGCTCGACCGCCTCGAACGCTGTCACGCTCTGCTCGCCGCGGAGTAGACGGCGGGCGGCACGAGACCGAGTCTGCAGCACGAAACAGCGCCAGGCACGGTCGGTCTCGCGCCACGAACTCGGTCTCGCCACACAGCGTCGTCGCGACTCAGACCGCGGCGGGCGCGATGAGCAGATCGACCAGTTGGCCGAGCGCCTCGGCGCCGGCGCGATGCAGCTTCTCGCCGTCCCAGCCGGACACCGCCGCGCGCACCATGCACCCCTCCCATTGGACCATGAGCATCTGCGCCGCGGTGGGCACATCGATCCGCAGCGCGAACAGGCCCGAGTCGATGATGCCCTGGATGATCTCCTCGATGCTGGCGGTCATCGCCCGATCCTGCGCGAGGTAGGCCTTCCCGAAGACCTCATCACGCAGCGCGCGGATGCGGATCTCACTCATCATGAGCACGCTCAGACGGTCGTCCAGGCCGGAGTCCATGACCTTCTGCACCAGTTCGATGGGGTCGGCGTCGCCGTTCAGCACACCTGCTGCGACGAACTCCTCGATGCGCCCGCGCACAGACGCGAGACGCTGCTCGGTCACGGTCGAGGCGAGCTCGAGGAACAGTTCGTCCTTGGAATCGAAGTTCGAGTAGAAGGCGCCGCGGGTGAACCCGGCGCGCTCGCAGATCGCCTCGACGCTGGCGCCCTCGAGTCCGACCTCGGCGAACACCTGCGCGGCGGCATCCATCAATCGCACTCGCGTGTTCTCGCGCCGCTTCGTCACGGGGATCGTCATGGTCTCACTTTCACATCCGAGGCACAGTTTCGCACATCCGACTCACCGTAGGATACACAGGTGTATCGGATACATCTCTGTATCCATTCTCCCGTCCGCCGTCTCGGAGGAACCTGTGTCCACTCTCCTGTCGTCACTCGGGCGCTGGTCGTTCCGTCACCCGTGGCGCGTGCTCGTCGCCTGGCTCATCATCCTCGGTGTCGCCGGCGGCGGCGCGCTCGTGCTCAACCAGGGCACGGACAACTCGTTCAGCATCCCCGGCACAGAGTCGCAGGACGGTCTCGAGCAGCTTTCGCGCTCGTTCCCGCAGGTCAGCGGCACGAACGCGCAGTTCATCGTGGTCGCCGCGGACGGCGATTCGATCACGGATGACGAGTACCGCGACCCGATAGCGGATGCCGTGGACGAGCTGAGCGACCTCGACGGCGTCCTTGCCGTCACCTCTCCCTACGACGAGATGATCGACGGGATGATCAACGAGGACGAGACCGCGGCGATCGTCCAGCTGCAGTTCGACGGGCAGGCCACCGACGTCTCGGCCGAGACGAAGGATGCGCTGACCGCCTCGGTCGACACGCTCGTAGGCGAACTGCCCGACGGTTCGCAGACCGAGCTCGGCGGAGATCTGTTCGCCATCTCGATCCCGGGGGTGACCCTCACGGAGGCCGTCGGCGTGGTCATCGCCCTGCTCGTGCTCATCGTCACGTTCCGGTCGTTCGTCGTCGCCGGGCTCCCCCTGCTCACGGCGATGCTGGGCGTCGGCATCTCCATGGCCGGCATCTTCGCCGCCACCGCCTTCGCCTCGGTGTCATCGACGACGCCGCTGCTCGCGCTGATGCTCGGGCTCGCGGTCGGCATCGACTACGCGCTGTTCATCATGGCCAGACATCAGGACCAGGTGCGCGACGGCGTCGACCCGGAAGAATCGGCCGCGCGCGCCGTCGGCACCGCGGGATCCGCTGTCGTGTTCGCGGGCATCACCGTGCTGATCGCCCTGATCGGCCTCGGGTTCGCCGGCATCCCGTTCCTGACGACCATGGGCATCGCCGCATCCGTCGCGGTCGCCGTCGCCGTCGCGATCGCCGTGACACTGACACCTGCTGTGCTCGGATTCCTGAAGGGGCGCATCGTGGGCCGCCCGAAGAAGGTGCGCGCGACCCTTCGACAGGCTCAGGGATCGGATAGACCGGCCCAGGGCTCGTCGAAGGGTCCGCGGCGCGGATTCAGCGAGCGCTGGGTCGGCGGAGTGACGAAGCATCCGATCCTCACCTCGCTCGCGGTCGTGATCGGTCTCGGCGTCGTCGCCGTCCCCGCACTCAGCCTCAATCTCGCGCTGCCGAACGCCGGCGTTCTCGCCGCCGATGACGAGGCACGGCAGAGCTACGATCTCGTCGCGGACGAGTTCGGCCCCGGTTTCAACGGCCCTCTCGTGCTGACCGGCACGATCGTCACGTCCACCGACCCGCTCACGCTGATGGAGGACCTCGGCGATGCTGTGGCCGAGATCGACGGGGTGAAGGAGGTCGCGCTCGCCACTCCGAACGAGACTGCCGACACCGGGATCGTGCAGGTGATCCCAGAGACCGCGCCGGATGACCCGGCGACCAGCGACCTCGTGCGTGAGCTGCGCTCGCACCACGACGAGTGGCTCGAGGAATTCGGCATCGACGTCAAGGTGACCGGCTTCACCGCTGTCGCGATCGACATCTCCGACCAGCTCGGAAACGCCCTGCTGCCCTTCGGCGTCTTCGTGATCGGGCTGTCGCTCATCCTGCTGACGATCGTGTTCCGCTCGCTCTGGGTGCCGATCACCGCCGCCCTCGGCTACCTGCTGTCGATCGTCGCGGCGTTCGGCGTCGTCGGCGCGGTGTTCGAATGGGGCTGGTTCGCCGACGCGCTGCACGTCGCGAAGGTCGGCCCGATCATCAGCTTCATGCCGATCATCCTCATGGGTGTGCTTTTCGGGCTCGCGATGGACTACCAGGTGTTCCTGGTCTCCCGCATGCGCGAGGACTTCGTGCACGACCGGGACGGTCGCTCACCCGACAGAAGCGTGCGCCGTGCGGCAGCTCTGCGCGCCGTGCGCAGCGGCTTCACCGGCTCTGCGAAGGTCGTGACCGCTGCGGGACTCATCATGTTCGCGGTGTTCGTGGCGTTCGTGCCAGAGGGCGATTCGTCCCTCAAGCCGATCGCGCTCGGCCTCGCTGCAGGCATCGCGATCGACGCGTTCCTCGTGCGGATGACGCTGATCCCCGCGCTCATGGCGATCCTCGGCGAGCGCGCCTGGGAGATCCCGAAGTGGCTGGAGAAGATCCTGCCCAGCGTCGACATCGAGGGCGAAGCCGTCGAGCGTGAGCGGCACCTTCTCTCCTGGCCTGGCGATGACTCGATCGTCGCGGCGGACGATCTCGTGCTGAGCGCGGATGCGCCGATCCTCGAAGGCGTGACCCTGCGGATCGCCCCCGGCGCGGCACTCATCGCCACAGGTCTCGACGGCCGCGTGCGGCGTGCACTCGCGTTGGCGGTCGCCGGCAGGCTGACACCGGATGCCGGCAGGCTCCGCGTCGCAGGACATCTGCTGCCCGGCCGGGCGCCCTGGGTGCGAAATCACGTCGGCTGCGTGCTGGTCGACGATGCGGATGCTGCGCTCATCGACCTTCGCGAAGCCCTGCGCGGCGCCCCGACTCTCGTCGTGATCGACGGCATCGACCGCTTCACCGGTGCTCAGCGCGATCAGGCGACGGCGATGCTGCAGGATGCCGCGGCCGCAGCCGCTTCACGGGTGGAAGCGGGGACCTCGCGCCCGCTCGCGGTCTTCGCGACAGCATCCGACCCCGCGCTCGCACGCACAATCCTCGCGGAAGCCGCCTGGCCCGCCGCCCAGCTCGTCGACCTCCGCCCCTTCATCGACGCTCCCACCGACATCACCGAGGTGAACGCATGACCCTCCCGATCGAGCGCGCCCGCTCGCGCAAGCCCATCACCTGGTTGACGATTCTCGGCATCGTGCTGCTGCCGGCAGCTGTCGGCGGCATCCTGGTCGCGGCCCTCCAGAACCCGACCGAGCGGCTGGACACCATGACCGCCGCCATCGTGAACCTCGACGAGCCCGTCACGATCAACGACCAGTACACGCCGCTCGGGCGACAGTTGGCGTCTGGGCTCGTGGAGGGTTCGGACGAACTCGACTCCAACCTCACCTGGGTCATCTCGAACGAGGACGACGCCGCCGAGGGTCTTGCCGACGGCAGCTACCAGGCCGTCATCACGATTCCCGCGGAGTTCTCTGCAGCGGCCACCTCTTCCGGACAGGCGATCTCCGACGGCGGCGGCACCGCTGAGCAGGCGACGATCGAGGTCACCACGCCGGATGACGGACTCGTCGCCGATGACCTCATCACCCAGCAGATCGCATCCGTCGCGACGTCCACGATGGGGACGATGCTGTCTGAGGCGACCATGGAGAATGTGCTGGTCGGCTTCACGACGATCGGCGACCAGATCGGCGAAGCCGCGACAGGTGCGCGGGAGCTGGCGACAGGTGCACGAAGCGCAGCGGATGGCGCGGCCGCCCTTCCCGAGGGTGCGACTCAGCTCGCCGACGGTGCGTCGCAGCTCGGCACCGGTGCGTCGGAGCTCGCAGGCGGGCTCGGCACGATCGCTTCTGGGACGCGTGGTGCTGCCGACGGCGCCTCGACGCTGGGCTCGGGGCTGACCTCCGGGGCGTCTGCGCTCGAGGCGCCGGACAGCGATCTGAACAAGTTGGCTGGTGCGGCGGCGACTGGTGCCGGCTACGCGAAGACTGCGGCGGATGGCACGCTCGCCACGGCGCAGTCCCTCGGCGGCAATGTCGCGAGCCTCGGTACGAACGCCGAAGACCTCGGTGCGCTCGTCCAGGAGTGCTACCTCTCGAACCCCGACACGGCGTTCTGCGACCGGCTCGCCGGGGTTGCGCAGAGCATCGGCGCTGACGCCGAGGCGATCGGCGCTGACGCCCAGTCCGCCGGCTCCGCCGCCGAAGCAGCCGGATACGCGAACGGATACGCGGGGAACGTCTCGACGGGCGTGAGCGCTCTCCCCAGCGCACTCGCCGGGCAGCTGCGAACCGCCGGAGACGGCGCACTCTCCCTCGCTGACGGCCTTTATCGACTTGCCGATGGCACGGATCAGTCCGCTGCCGGCGCGAACTCCTTGAGCACGGGCGCCGTGGCATTGAGCGACGGTGCGACTGCGCTGTCCGATGGCGCGACCGAGCTGGCCTCTGGCGTGGACAAGCTCGCGACCGGGACCGGCGACCTCGCCGGCGGACTGAAGACGGCATCCGAGTCTCTCCCCTCGTTCGACGATCAGGAATCGTCTTCGCTCGCATCCGTCATCGCCGATCCTGTGTCGTCGAACTCGTCGATGAACACGATCTTCGGTCCGACCGCCATCCCGCTGCTCGCAGCGGTGGTGCTGTGGTTCGGTGGTCTCGCATCGTTCATCGTGATGCGCGCCCACACCGCGCGCACGCTGACGTCGCGGCGCTCGTCGGCCGGCCTCGCGTTGCGTGCCTTCGCCCCCGCGGCCGCGGTCGGCGCAGGGCAGGGCGTGCTCGTCGCACTCATCGTGCAGTTCGTGGCGTCGTACGATGCCGCGGCGTGGTGGGCCTTCGCAGGCACGGCGGTCCTCGCTGGAGTCGCATTCGCCGCTGTGAACCAGGCGCTCGTCGCACTGTTCGGTGGGATCGGACGCTGGGTGAGCGCCCTCATCGGAGTCGTCGCCGTCGCGACCGGACTCGTCTCCACAGTGCCGGGGTGGCTCGCGTCGATCGGCCAGGCGCTGCCGACCGCCCCGGCGTTCACAGGACTGATCGCTGCGAACGGCAGCGCGCTCGCGAGCCTCGTGGTGTGGGGCGTGCTGTCGCTCATCGCCACGACGCTGATCGTCGCCGTGCGCCGGTCGACCTCGACGAAGGCCGTGCTCGCCGGCGCCTGAGCCGCAGCCCCGGCGGGAGGTGGTCCTTGACGCCGCTTCCCTGGGCGAGAGGCGACAAGTACAACCACCCCACGACGCCCCGCCACACGGGTCCCCTCAGCGGGTGGTCCTTGACGCCGCCTCCCGGCGGACGGAGCGGCACCACGCGACACCTCCCCGCCGCGGCCCCTCCCGCACGCGGCCCCTCCCGCACGCGGCCCCTCCCGGCGCGACACCTCCCGGCGCGGCCCCTCCCCGCCGCGGCCCCTCCCGCCGCGCACCCTCGGTCGTCTATGCCAAGACACTGGATGCGGATGCCTGGGCCGCCCTCGCGCGATCAGTGACGCGCGAGTACGACGAGCGTCCGACCGAGGTCGTCAGCGAGGCGGAGTTCGTCTGGTACTCGGACGGTGTCGAGCACCATGCGGTGATCTCGCTGGGATGAGCCCGCTCAGCTCAGGCCGGAGTACGCGTGCAGACCCTTGAAGAAGACGTTGACGATCGTGAAGTTGAAGATCACGGCGGTGAAGCCGATGATCGCCAGCCACGCCGACCGGCTTCCGCGCCAGCCGCGGGTGGCACGTGCGTGGATGTATCCCGCGTAGAGCACCCAGATGATGAAGGTCCAGGTCTCCTTGACGTCGAAGCCCCAGTAGCGGCCCCAGGAGTCCTGCGCCCAGATCGACCCGGCGATGAGCGTGAAGGTCCATAGGACGAACCCGACGGTGGCGAAGCGGAAAGCGAGTCCTTCGAGGCGCTCTGACCCCGGCAGCGTCGCGAGGAATCTCGGCCCCGGCTTCTCGACTTCCTCGGCGATGCGGCGCTCGCGGCGATGCTGCATCAACTGCAGCATCGACAGCGCTGCTGTCAGGGCGAAGAAAGCGGTGGCGAGCGATGCCACGAACACGTGGATCACGAGCCACACGCTCTTGAGCGGGTCCATCAGAGGTACGACGCCGACGTAGAAGCTCACCGCTGCAGCACCCATCAGCACGACGATGAGGCCGGTGATGAACGTGCCGAGGAATCGCAGGTCGACGCGCGTGAGCACCAGCAGGTAGACGAACACGATCAGGAGTGTGCCGATCATCGCGAACTCGTACAGGTTCGCCCACGGCACGCGCTCGGCGGCGATACCGCGCAGCACGGTCGCGGCGAGATGGAACACGAAGGCGAGCCCGGTGAGCGTGGTACCGATGCGCTCCATCACGTGGCGCGGCTTCGCCGTCTCAGCGGATGCTGCGTCATCGGCCGCACCGGATGCGTCGGCAGCACCGACGCCCCCCGCACCGACGAGCGCGGTCTCGCGCGCGCGGAGGCGGGCGTTGGACGTGGCCTCTGAGCGACGCGCGAGATCGAATGCGTAGGCGACGAAGGCTGCGGCGTAGATCGCGATCGCCGTCCAGAGGAACAGGATCGAGAGGGAATCGAGGTCGGGCATGGTGCCAGTCTACTTTCTGAGGTCTTCGTCAGGAAGGTCGGACCCTTCGACAGGCTCAGGGGCCGAGCGTGTGGTGGAAGTACGAGGCGCATCCAGCAGACGGGCATGACCCGCGACCAGATTGTCGACGGCTGCAGCGAGCGTCGGATCCTCACCGCGGGCGAGACCCGCGTACTCGAGGTTCACGGCACTGTCGGAGGATGTCGCTTTGACCCACATGCGCCGTCGAGGAACGAACAACGCGAGCATGAGACCCGTGAGCGCGAGCAACGCGAACACCAGTACCCACACGGCCGAGTCGTCGCGGTGGATCTGGAGCGAGGCGAACCGCTTCACGGACTCCCTGGAGTCGGTCGCACCGACCGGCGATTCATCCTCGAACGTGATCGTCCCGAGCCCGTTCGGCAGGTCGGCCGTCTCGCCCGGTACGAGCTCGATGGAGTCGACATCAGTTGTACGACCGGTGAGCTTGGTCAGCTTCTCGGTGTCGAGCACGTACACCGAGCGCGGCGTGCCCTCGTCTATGCCGAGATCACCTTCGTAGACGTCGACCGTGAGCAGCGGCGACAAGAGGTCGCCGTGCGCAGAGGTGAAGGCCCCGCTGTCCAGCTTCGCGGCACTCGGGTAGAAGAAGGCTGCGATGCCGAGCTGCTCGGGCATGCCGTCGGTCACCTTGATGACACCGAGCGAAGTGAGGTTGCTGTCCTGCGGGAGGAACGGCACTGAGTTGTTGTACACCACATCGCCGTCCGCGTTGCGGACCGTGATGGTCGGCGCGTATCCGTTGCCGAGCAGGTAGATCTTGTCTCCTGCGATGCCGAGCGGATAGTTCACGCGCACGGACTCCTGTCGCGTCTCGCCGTTCTCGCGCACCGATACGTTGGCTGAGAAGTCGCCGGGCTGGCCGGACGCAGCGGTGCCGTACTTCTGGTACGTGACGTCGAACGAATCGAGCGTCATCGCGTACGGGCGCAACACATCGTCACTGACGAAGCGACCGCGGTTCATCGACTCGTAATCGAGCAGCGTGTTGACGAACGTCTGCCCCTCGACGATCACGCGCTGCCCTGTGTATGCGAAGCTGCCGCCGATGCCGACCGTCAGCAGCACGCCGACGAGCGCGAGGTGGAAGATGAGGTTGCCCGTCTCGCGCCAGTACCCGCGTTCCGCAGACACCGAGTACGTGCGACCCCTGTCGTAGCGCTCGACGCGGTATCCGAGCGCCTTGAGCTGCTTCTGCGCGACATCGATCGACCGGGCAGCCTCGGTGTCGGCATCCGCAGTTTCGCGCGTCACCTCACGGTGGTCCTCGAGTCGCCCCAGCCGCGCCGGAGTGCGCGGCGGACGTGCGCGCAGCGCCTTGAGGTGATGCTTGATGCGCGGGATGACGCAGCCCACGAGCGAGATGAACAGCAGCAGATATATCGCTGAGAACCACGGCGACAGGTACACGTCGAACATCTTCATCGAGTCGAGCACCGGGAACAGATCGGGATTGTTGGCCTCCCACTGCGTGACGCCGTTCGGGTCCGCCATCCGCTGCGGGAAGATCGACCCGGGGATCGCCGCGATCGCGAGTACGAGCAGCAGGATGATCGCCGTGCGCATCGATGTCAGCTGCCGCCAGCCCCATCGCAACCACCCGACGAATCCGAGGCGCGGCTGGGTGATGGCGGAGTCGTCGCCGTCGATGTGGTCGGACGGACGGAGCGGATCGGAAGACGTCACGGCATCCTTCTGGTCGGCAGGTGAATCGGTGCGGAAATCAGAGCGGGAGGATGACACTGCTCATCACCGCCCCGAGACGCGACATGATGTCGGTCCAGATTCCGGTGACCATGAGCACGCCGAGCAGGATCAGCAGCACGCCGCCGATGATGTTCATGAGGCGGATGTGGCGGCGCAGGAAGTCGATCGCCCTGGTCGCCCAGCCGAAACCGAGCGCGACGAGCAGGAACGGGATGCCGAGACCGAGGCTGTACGCGAGGCCGAGGAAGCCGGCGCGAGCGGGATCTCCGACGTTGATCGACAGCGCGACGATGGCCGCGAGTGTCGGCCCCATGCACGGAGCCCACCCGATGCCGAGTGCGACTCCGAGCAGAGGCGCACCGAAGATTCCGGCCTTGGAATCGACCTGGAAGCGGAATTCGCGCTGCATGAAGCCGAACAGTCCGAGGAACACGAGCCCCATGAGGATGATCACGACGCCCAGGACGCGGGTGATGATGTCGCCCCACCGCAGGAAGAACACGCCGGCCGTTCCGCTCAGCGCGGTGTAGGCGACGAACACGACGGCGAAGCCGAGGATGAACAGCAGCACGCCGAGCACGAGGCGGCCACGCCCGGCCTGGGCGGTCCCGTTCGCTGACCGCGGGGCCACCGCTCCCCCGAGGAACCCCAGATATCCCGGAACGAGCGGAAGCACGCAGGGTGAGACGAACGACACGAGTCCCGCGAGCATCGCGACCGGGATGGCGAGCCAGAGCGCACCGGAGCCGATCAGCTCCTGAGTGTTCACGCGCTCTCCGCGAGCGCGTCTTCGACGAGCGTGGAGAGGATCGATGGGCCGTCGAGCGGTCCGACGATGCGGGCCGCCACACGCCCCTGCTTGTCGAGTACGAGTGTGGACGGAGTCCCCTGCAGGGGAGCGTCGCCCGCGAAGGCGAGCTTCGCCGCACCGCTGTCGACGTCGATGATGCTCGGGTACGTCACGCCGTACGTCTCGGCGAACGCTTTGGCGGTGTCGGCCTGATCGTAGATGTTGATGCCGACGAAGGAGACGTCTTCATCCTCGTTCGCCTGCCAGACGGATTCGAGGTCTTTCGCCTCGACGCGGCACGGGGCGCAGCCCGCGTACCAGAAGTTCACGACTGTGACGTCGCCGGCGATGTCCTCGCTGCTGAACTTCTCACCGTCTTCTGTCACTCCGCCGAAGACGATCGGCTCACCGCGGTCCTCCGGAGCGATCTCCACGACCGCACCGTCGGCCGAGATGTAACCTTTGCCGTCGCCGGAGAGGTACTGCTGGGCGACCGGATCCGGTGCGCACGCGGTCAGAGCGACGGCGAACAGCGCGGCGAGCGCGGCTCCGACCAGACGAGCGGGGCGCCCGGTACGGGAGGAGCGGCCGCTGCGAATCGGTCGAATCATCGAGGCGAGTGGCACATTCCCAGTCTAGACACGGGAATCTATGGGTGATCTGGGTGCGAGCCGGCGCTCAGACCGCTCCGACATCGACCGCGTCGCCGGTCGCGGCGGGTTCGGCGTATCCCACTTCGCGCCAGACGTCGCCGACCCGTTCGAACGATGTCACGCTCGACAGCGCGCAGCGGCGGGTGCGGGGATCATGACGCAGCGGCAGGCCCGCAACGTACAGGTGCGTGATCCAGATCGGCGCCTGATGAGAGACGATCACGACATCCCCGCCGTCTGCCTCGTTCCACCCGCTGTTCATCGCCTTCTCCATGCGGTCGGCGATCGTGAGGTACGGCTCGCCCCAGCTCGGCACCGACGGCCGTCGCAGATGCCACCAGTTGCGCGGATCGCGCAGCGATCTGCTCATCCGCGTGCCTTCGAACACGTTCGTGGGCTCGATGACCCGCTCATCGATGACCGGCTCCAGCCCGAACATCTCCGCGAACGGCTCGGCCGACTCCTGCGCGCGCTCCAGCGGCGAGCAATGCAGCGAGGTCACTGCCCGATCGAGCGTCGCGACGTACTCCGCAGCCGACCGGGCCATCCGCCGTCCGTCCTCGCTCAGCCGGTAGTGCGGCAGTCGTCCGTACAGCACCCGCTGCGGATTGTGCACTTCGCCGTGGCGGACCAGATGGAGACGTTCGGCTGGCATGGCCCCAGTCTAGGGATGCCGTCCGCTGACGCCCGCGAGCGCCCACGTAGAATGGCGGAATGCTGCGTACACACACGACAGGCTCCCTGCGAGCCGAGAACATCGGTCAGACCGTCACCCTCTCGGGTTGGGTCGATCGTCGTCGTGACCACGGCGGCGTCGCATTCATCGACCTCCGCGATGCGTCGGGCATCGCGCAGGTGGTCATCCGTGACGAGGAGACGGCACATCCGCTGCGCAGTGAGTTCGTACTGAAGGTGACGGGCACGGTTTCCGCCCGACCCGCCGGCAACGAGAACCCGAACCTGCCCACCGGCGAGATCGAGGTCATCGCGACCGAGGTCGAGGTGCTCAACGAGTCCGCTCCCCTCCCCTTCCAGGTCTCCACCGGGCTCGGCGACGCCGACACCATCGGCGAGGATGTGCGGTTCAAGCACCGCTATCTCGATCTGCGGCGCCCGTCATCGGCATCCGCTCTTCGTCTGCGCTCCGATGTGAACAAGGCGATCCGCGACGTGCTGCACGATCGCGACTTCCTCGAGGTCGAGACCCCGACGCTCACGAAGTCAACTCCGGAGGGCGCCCGCGACTTCGTCGTCCCCGCACGCCTGCACCCCGGCAGCTGGTATGCCCTGCCGCAGAGCCCGCAGCTGTTCAAGCAGCTGCTCATGGTCGGCGGCGTCGAGAAGTACTACCAGATGGCCCGTTGCTACCGCGATGAGGACTTCCGCGCCGACCGTCAGCCGGAGTTCACGCAGCTCGACATCGAGATGAGCTTCGTCGACCAGGAAGACGTCATCGCGTTGATGGAGGAACTCATCCCGGCGATGTGGGCGACCATCGGCGTCGAGGTTCAGACTCCGCTGCCGCGCATCACCTACGCCGACGCCATGGCGAAGTACGGCTCTGACAAGCCCGACCTGCGCTTCGGTCTCGAACTCGTCGAGGCGACGGAGTACTTCAAGGACACGACGTTCCGGGTCTTCCAGTCCGACTACGTCGGCGCCGTTCTCATGCCCGGCGGCGCATCGCAGCCGCGCAAGCAGCTCGACGCCTGGCAGGACTGGGCGAAGCAGCGCGGAGCTCGCGGTCTCGCGTACGTGCTCTTCAACGAGGACGGCTCGCTCGGCGGCCCCGTCGCCAAGAACCTGTCGGATGCTGAGAAGGCCGGCCTCGCCGACCTCGTCGGCGCCGCAGCGGGCGACTGCGTGTTCTTCGCCGCCGGCTCAGCGAAAGACGGCCGCGCACTCCTCGGCGCCGCCCGTGTGGAGATCGGCCGCCGCCTCGGCCTTCTCGACCCCGACGTCTTCGCGTTCACCTGGGTGGTCGACGCCCCGATGTTCGAGCCTGCGGCGGATGCCGTGGCATCCGGTGACGTGGCCGTCGGCGCCGGCGCGTGGACAGCAGTACACCACGCCTTCACCGGCCCGAAGCCGGAGTTCGCCGACACGTTCGACACCGACCCCGGATCCGCGCTCGCCTATGCGTACGACATCGTCTGCAACGGGTCGGAGCTCGGCGGCGGGTCGATCCGCATCCATCGCGAGGACGTGCAGAAGCGCGTGTTCGAGGTCATGGGCATCTCGGATGCCGTCGCTGACGAGCAGTTCGGCTTCCTGCTCGACGCATTCAAGTTCGGTGCCCCGCCGCACGGCGGGATCGCGCTGGGCATGGACCGCGTGCTGCAGCACCTGACCAAGACCGACTCGATCCGCGAGGTCATCGCGTTCCCGAAGACCGGCAACGGCTTCGACCCGCTGACCGCTGCACCTGCGCCGATCACCGACGCGCAGCGCGCCGAGGCCGGCGTGGACTTCGTCCCTGAGGACGACGAGGCCTGAGGCTGTTCTTGTCGGACGTTTCGACTCGCTTGCGCTCGCTCAACGCGTTTCGTCTCGTCGCTGCGCTCCTCGCTCAACGACCCGAAACGGGCTGAGCGACCGCAGGGAGTCGAACCAGCGAGGCATTACCCCGCGGGTCGTTGAGCGAGCGCAGCGAGACGCTACCCCGCGGGTCGTTGAGCGAGCGCAGCGAGACGCTACCCCGCGGGTCGTTGAGCGAGCGCAGCGAGACGAAACGGGCTGAGCGACCGCAGGGAGTCGAAGCCGCGTCAGAGCGTCAGACCTTCCGGTACTGCGCAGAGCCGAAGCCGATGATGAGGTGCCCGATGAACGGGAACAGCCAGAGCAGGAAGAACGAGAACACGCCGCCCTTGCCGAAGTTGGCGCCCACCTTGAAGGCGACGACGATCGCGAAGATGATGTTCACGAACGGGATCAGGTAGAGCAGGGCGAACCACCCCGACATGCCTGCGATCTTCACCAGGAACACCCAGTTCACGATCGGGATCAGCGCGAGGATACCCGGGTAGCCCGCCTTCACGAATACCTTCCACATCGTGATCGCATAGATGACGTAGTAGATGACGTAGAGGACGGAGGAGCTCGTCGAGAAGATCTGCTCCGACAGAAGGTTCGAATCCATGGCTCTCACCATGGCGGGGGCGCCGATGGCTTGTCAACCGGTCGAGCCGGCCGCGACCTGCGCCCCCCTGCCTGCCACAGGTCGGACACGTTCCGTTTACCGGCTCCGCGCCCGCACGTCACCCCCGACTGATAGTTTGCTATCGCAACCCGATTCCGGCCTACCCGTGGCCGGACGCCGAGAGGATACCCATGGCCACCATTCCCCGCCGCGCGCGACTCGTCGCCGGCATCGCCCTCGCAGCGACCGCGACGCTCGCTCTCAGCTCGTGCGCGGCCGCCACCGGCGACAGCACCGATGACGCCGCAGCGGATGCCGCGACAGCCACCTCGATCGAAGACTTCGGCTCGTTCGAAGACCTCGAGTCCGCAGCGAAGGCCGAAGGCCAGCTGAACGTCATCGCCCTCCCGCGCGACTGGGCGAACTACGGCGAGATCCTCGACCTGTTCGCCGAGCAGTACCCCGAGATCACGATCAACGAGCAGTCGCCTGACATCTCCAGCGCCGAGGAGATCACCGCGGCGGAGACGAACGAGGGCCTCGACACCGCTCCGGACGTCTTCGACCTCGGCCTCGCTGTCGCGCTCTCCAGCACCGACCAGTTCGCGCCGTACCAGGTGCAGACCTGGGACGAGATCCCCGACGCTCTCAAGGAGTCGACCGGCCTGTTCGTCGGCGACTACGGCGGATACATGTCGATCGGCTACGACTCCTCGAAGTTCGACGAGCCCGGCTCGCTCGACGACCTGCTCGGCGCCGACTACAAGGGCGCCGTGGCGATCAACGGCGACCCGACGCAGGCAGGCGCCGCCTTCGCTGCGGTCGGCCTCGCAGCGGTGCAGTCCGACGGCACGCTCGACGACTTCCAGCCCGGCATCGACTTCTTCGGCGAACTGCAGAAGGCGGGCAACTTCCTCAAGGTCGACGTGACTCCGGCCACGATCACCAGCGGCGAGACGCCCGTCGTGTTCGACTGGGACTACCTGAACGCTGCGGCCGGTGCGGACAACGAGAACTGGAAGGTCGCCGTGCTCGACGGCGTCGGCTACGCCGGTTACTACAACCAGGCCATCAACAAGGACGCCCCGAACCCCGCGGCAGCCCGTCTGTGGCAGGAGTTCCTCTACAGCGACGACGTGCAGAACCTGTGGCTCAAGGGCGGCGCGCGTCCGGCACGCATGGAGGCCATGACCGAGGCCGGCACGATCGACGCCGACCTCGCGGCTGCTCTGCCCGAGGTTCCGTCAGAGACGGTCGTCCCGACCGAGGAGCAGTCGACGAACGCCGGCACCCTGCTCGGCGAGAAGTGGGCAGCGGCGGTCCAGTGACCACTGTGCTTCCGGGGGCGGATGCTACGGCATCCGCCCCCTCGATCGCCGGGCCGTCTCGCACGGCCCGGCGATCCGGCATGTCCGTGGCGTGGCTGGGGCTCGTGCCCTTCGCCGCCTACGTGCTGCTCTTCCTCGCGGTGCCGACCATTCTCGCCGTCGGCTCGGGTTTCTTCACCGACGACGGTGCATTCACCTGGACCAACGTCACCGCCCTCGCCGACCCGGTCGTGCTGAACACGTTCGCGAACTCCGCAGGCCTCTCGCTGCTGACCGCCGTCGTCGGCGCCGTCGCCGGTGCACTGGTCTGCTACGCCTTGCTCGGCATGAACCCGCAGGGTGCGGTGCGCTCGAGCGTGGATGCCGCGGCCGGTGTGCTCGCCCAGTTCGGCGGCGTCATGCTCGCGTTCGCCTTCATCGCCACGGTCGGCGCGCAGGGCGTCATGACGCTGTTCCTGCAGGACGCGTTCGGGCTGAACATCTACGAGAACGGCATGTGGCTCTACGAGGTGCCCGGCCTGATCATGCCGTACATCTACTTCCAGGTGCCTCTCATGGTGATCACGTTCATGCCTGCCCTGGCCGCCTTGAAGCCGCAGTGGACCGAGGCGAACCTCACGCTCGGCGGCACCCGCGCGAGCTTCTGGCTGCGCATCGGCATCCCCGTGCTCGCGCCGTCGTTCCTCGCGAGCCTGCTGCTGCTGTTCGCGAACGCGTTCTCGTCGTACGCGACGGCGGCCGCCCTCGCCAGCCAGGGGTCGCAGATCGTTCCGCTGCAGATCCGTGCCGCCCTCACCAGCGAGACCGTTCTCGGCAGGGAGAACCTCGCCGGCGCCCTGGCACTGGGCATGATCGTCGTCGTCGGCATCGTGATGGCGCTGTATTCGCTGGTGCAGCGCCGGGCAGCGAGGTGGCAGTCATGAACCGGCTCGGACCCTCGCTCGCCACGCGCTGGATCATCGGTGTCGTGGTGGGAGCGTTCTTCGCGATCCCGCTGATCTCGACCCTGCTCTACACGTTGCGCAGCACGGACGGCGGCCTGTCGTTCGAGCGTTGGGCCGCGCTGTTCGACCCCGCGGCATCCGCGGCCATCAAGCCCATCTGGACGGGCCTGGGCAACTCGCTCGTGCTCGCTCTCATCACGGTGCTGATCGTGCTGCTGCTGCTGGCGCCGACCATGATCCTGGTGAACCTGCGGTTCCCGAAGCTCAAGCCGTTCTTCGAGTTCGCGGTGCTGCTGCCCATCTCGATACCGGCGATCGTGCTCGTCGTCGGCCTCGCGCCGATCTACCTGCAGATCGGACGCGCACTCGGCACCGGCACCTGGACGCTGGCTTTCGCCTACGGCGTCACCGTGCTGCCGTTCGCATTCCGCTCGATCCAGGCGTCCATCGACGCCGCAGATCTGAAGACACTGGCCGAAGCTGCCCGTTCCCTCGGCGCGAGCTGGCCGGTCGTGGTCGTGAAGGTACTCGCTCCGAACATCCGTCAGGGTCTGCTCGCGGCATCCCTCATCTCCATCGCGGTCGTGCTCGGCGAGTTCACGATCGCGTCGCTGCTCAACCGCCAGGTGTTCCAGACAGCGATGGTGGTGGTGCAGAAGCAGGACGCCTACGCTCCGGCGATCTTCACTCTGCTCGCGCTGCTGTTCTGCTTCCTCCTGCTGCTCATCATCGGCCGCGCTGCACGCGGCAACGGAAAGGCCCGCTCATGACCGCTCTTCCCGCCACTGCCGACAACGTGCTGCTCGCCGAGGCCGGCGAGGGCACGCGCGTGCAGTTCCAGGGCATCGAGAAGAGCTACGGCTCCAATCAGGTGCTCCACGGCGTCGATCTCGACATCGCACCTGGCGAGTTCGTCTCGTTGCTCGGGCCGTCCGGATGCGGCAAGACCACCGCGCTGCGCGTGCTGGCGGGTCTGGAGAGCGCAGACGGCGGCGCCGTGCTGCTCGGAGGGCAGGACGTCTCGCGCATCCCCACCAACAAGCGCGACATCGGCATGGTCTTCCAGTCGTACTCGCTCTTCCCGCACCTGCGCGTCGATGACAACACCGCGTTCGGGCTGCGTCGTCGGGGCGTCGGCAAGGCCGCTGCGGCGAAGCGCGCGCTCGACGCTCTGGCGCTGGTCGGACTCGAGGGTTTCGCCGATCGCTATCCGCACCAGCTCTCCGGCGGTCAGCAGCAGCGCGTCGCTCTCGCCCGCGCTCTGGTCACCGAGCCGCGTGTTCTGCTGCTGGATGAGCCGCTGTCGGCGCTCGATGCGAAGGTGCGAGTGCAGCTGCGCGACGAGATCCGCCGCATTCAGCTGCGGCTCGGTATCACGACGGTGTTCGTCACTCACGATCAGGAGGAGGCGCTGGCCGTCTCGGATCGGATCGCGGTGATGGATGCCGGTCGCATCGACCAGATCGACACCCCCGAAGAGCTCTATCTGCGCCCCGCGACCGCGCACGTCGCCGCTTTCGTCGGACTCTCCAGCGTCGTCCCCGGTGTCGCGTCGGGTGGGCACGTGACGGTGTGGGGCCGCGAGCTGCCGACGAACGCGCCCGCCGATGGGCCGGTCGAGGTGCACCTGCGGCCCGAGAACCTGCGGTTCTCCGGAGAGGCGAATGCCGCGATCGGCGGCGTCGTGGAGGAGAGCACGTTCCTCGGCAGCATCCGCCGCACGCTCGTGAAGACGGATGCCGGCGACCTGGTCCGCGTGCAGCACGATGCGCACCAGCATCCGTCCTTCGGAGACCGCGTGCACCTCGCGATCGAGCCGGTGCCGGTGGCGGTGCGCGCCACGGGCTTAGGGTGACCGAGAATCGAGACCTCAGGTTTGTGTCGCGCATCCCGCGGCACAATTCTCACATCATCCATCGACAGTTCACGCGTTCGTCTTCTTCTCCCCCTTGGCTGAATCTGATGCCGACTGCGGCGTCTTTCCCGTAGAGCTACCGAGGAGATACCCATGCTCGTGTCCAGAGAACGCCGCCGCGGCACATTGTTGGCCGTTGGCATCACTGCGCTGATGGCAGCCACGCTGATGACTCCGACGATCGCGATGGCCGCGGACGATGGCGCCACCGACATCACTGAGAACGGAGGTGCGACACGCAACACGGAAGACCGCACGGCCGCCGTGCGCGAGGCCCTCGTCGACGGCCCCGCCAAGAACGTCATCCTTCTCATCGGTGACGGCATGGGTGACTCCGAGATCACAGTCGCGCGCAACTACGCCGAAGGCGCATCCGGAGCATTCGCCGGGATCGATGCCCTCCCGCTGACGGGCTCTTACACGACCTACTCCCTGCGCGAGGACGGCACCGCGAACTACGCCTCCGAGTCCGCTTCGACCGCAAGCGCATGGTCGACCGGCACGAAGGCGATCAACGGTCAGCTGAGCATCGACATCAACGGCGTGGCACAGGCGACCCTCCTCGAGCTTGCGAAGGCGAACGGGATGAGGACGGGCGACGTTTCCACCGCCGAGATCCAGGACGCGACCCCAGGTGCCCAGATCTCGCACATCTCCCAGCGCGGATGCTACGGACCGGACAAGACGTCGGCGAACTGCGCCTCGGAGGCGCTCGAGAACGGCGGACTCGGCTCGATCAGCGAGCAGCTGCTGAACCTTCGTCCTGACGTCACGCTCGGCGGCGGCTCGGCGAGCTTCACGCAGACTGCGAAGGCGGGTCCGTGGGAGGGCGCAACCTTGTTCGAACAGGCCGCGGACCGCGGCTACCAGGTGGTTGACGACGCTGAAGGGCTTGCCGGGGTCACCGCGGCGGACCAGAACGCGCCATTGCTCGGCCTCTTCACGCCGGGCAACTTCCCCGTGCGCTGGCAGGGCCCTGAGGCCACCGTCGGCGGTGGCGATGCAGCCCCAACCGCGTGCACCGAGAACCCCGAGCGTCTCGACACCGGTCTCTCGCTGGGTTCGCTCACGCAGAAGGCGATCGAGCTCCTCGACAACGACAACGGCTTCTTCCTGCAGGTGGAGGGCGCGAGCATCGACAAGCAGAACCACGCCGCAAACGCGTGTGCTCAGATCGGTGAGACTGTCGACCTCGATGAGGCCACGCAGGTGGCTCTGGCATACGCACAGCAGAACCAGGGCACCTTGGTCGTCGTCACCGCCGATCACGCTCACACGAGCCAGATCGTCGGCTCGACCCCTCCTGGACTCAGCGTCAACCTGCAGACCGTCGAGGGCGGATCGATGATCGTGTCCTACGGCACGGCAGAGGCGGGCGGATCACAGCAGCACACCGGTTCGCAGGTGCGCGTCGCCGGGTACGGCCCCGGAGCTGCCAACCTGCTCGGGCTCACGGACCAGACAGACCTCTTCTTCACCTCGGCAGGCGCACTGGAACTCAACCGCGACCTGAAGTCGCTCAGCGCTGACGCAACGATCTCGGCCAGTGCTGCGGAGGTCGCACCCGGTGCAACTGTGACCGTGAGCGTTGATGGTCTCGACGCGGACTGGCAGGCGAGCGTTGCATCGGATGCGGCTGCCGCAAAGCTTGCAGCCGCTTCGAGCCCGCAGCGCGACGTGCTGTCTGGTCGCGCCGAGTTCACCGTCACGGCCCCTACTGAGGTCGGAACGCACAGCGTGACGGTGACCGGAGCGCAGACGGGCGTTGTTCTCACGACAGACATCACCGTCACTGAGACTCCGACGACGCCGGCACCCACTGACCCGGCTGACGGCGGCGCAGGCGCTCTGCCCGGCGGACAGGGTGGCGCCGGCGCCGGCGGCGGACTCGCCATCACCGGTGCGGCCGTTCCGTACGTGCTGCTGGCGATCGCTGTCGCGATGATCGCTGTCGGCGGCTACACGATTCACCGTCGCCGCATGATCTGAGTGTGAACCGGTCGCCTCTCGGCGGCCCCAGCGAGGCTGGCGCTACACCTTTCAGCGTCCGCGGCATCGATCGATGTGGCGGATGCTGGAAGGTGTAGCTGTTTCGCCTGACTCTGGCGCGTGGTGACGTTACAGAACGCGGGCGAGGAAGTCCTGCGTGCGCGGATGCTGCGGGTTCGCGAGCACCTGGCGCGGGTCGCCCTCCTCGACGATCACGCCACCGTCCATGAAGATCAGGCGGGATCCGACCTCGCGCGCGAAGCCCATCTCGTGCGTGACGACGAGCATCGTCATCCCCTCGTCGGCGAGAGTGCGCATGACCTGCAGCACCTCGCCCACCAGTTCGGGGTCGAGCGCGGAGGTCGGCTCGTCGAACAGCATCATGTCGGGGTTCATGCACAGCGCCCTGGCGATCGCCACGCGCTGCTGCTGACCGCCGGAGAGGTGACCGGGGTAGGCGTCGGCCTTCTCGCTGAGACCCACCCGGCCGAGCATCTCGCGGGCGACCCTCTCGGCCTCGGTCTTCGAGCGCTTCTTCACGCGCTGCTGCGCGATCATCAGATTGCCCATCACATCGAGATGCGGGAACAGGTTGAAGCTCTGGAACACCATGCCGATGCGCGTGCGGACGCGGTCGATGTCGATGTCGGGGTCGGTGATGTCGATCCCCTCGATCAGCACCTTTCCGCCGGTCGGCTCCTCGAGCAGGTTCACCGATCGCAGCAGGGTCGACTTGCCGGAACCCGACGGTCCGATCACGCACACGACCTCGCCCGCCGCGACGGTCAGGTCGATGCCCTTGAGCACCTCGTTGTCGCCGAAGCTCTTGACGAGCCCCTGGATGTCGATCGCCGGGGCGTGGACATCGATTAGATCAGTGCTCATCGCTGCCTCGCCATTCGTCGCTCCAGCCACGCACTGAAGCGCGTGAGCGGGATCGTCACGATCAAGTAGAGGGCCGCCGCCATGATCAGCGGTGTTCCGTTCGCATTCTGCGTGCTCGCGTCACGGGCGAAGTTGGTGAGTTCCTTCGACCAGATGAACGTCCCGGCGACGAAGAGCAGCGAGGTGTCCTTCAGCAGCAGCACGAACTCGTTCGTGAGCGGCGGGATGATGATGCGGAACCCCTGGGGCACGACGATCCAGAACGTCGTCTTCATCGGCGACATGCCCAGCGAACGGGCGGCCTCGGTCTGCCCCTTCGGCACCGCCTGGATGCCCGCACGGATCGTCTCGGCCATGTACGCCGAGGCGACCAGGATGAGGCCGATCAGGCCGAGGACCACCGGCCCGCCGAGCTTCGTGCCCGGCACGCCCAGCCCGATCGGCAGGATGAACGCTATGGCGAAGATCGTCAGGATCGCCGGCAGACCGCGGAACAGTTCGATCCACGCCGTGGCGATCCACCGGAACGGTCCGATGCTCGACAGCTTGAGCAGTGCCAGCACGATCCCGAGCAGCAGGCCTCCGACGAACGCCACCGCGGTGAACCAGAGCGTGTTCACCAGGGCGGTCGTGATGATGCCCGGGAGCATCTTCGCGGCGATCTCCGGATTGAAATACAGCTTCGCGATCCGGGCCCAGTCGGTGCTGACGGCCAGCCAGACGACGACTGCGATCAGCACCGCATAGACGATGTATCTGTAGAGCTTGCTCTTGGTCGTGCGCCTCAACGCCATCGTCAAGGACTCCTGTCCTGCTCGCCCTGCCGACTACTCTGCGGTGAAGTAGTTGTCGTAGATCGTCTGGTAGTCGCCGCTGTCACGAAGCTCCTGCAGGGCGCCGTTGATCGCCTCGCGCAGCTCGTCCTTCTCGCCCTTGGCGAAGGCGAAGCCGTACTGCTCGTCGGTGTTGTACTCCTCGACGATCTTGTAGGCGGAATCGGCCTTCTCGTGCTCGAGGTTCACCGGCTGGTCCTGGAGGATCGCGTCGATCTGGCCCGCCTGCATCGCCGGCCACAGTTCACCGTCCGACGGGTACTGCACGAGCTCGGCTCCCTCGGCGTTCTCCGAGGCATAGGTCTCACCGGTGGTGCCCTGCTGCACGCCCACGTTACGACCCGAAAGGTCATCGATCGACTTGATGCCGGAGTCGGTGCGCACGAGCAGCGACTGCAGCGAGTCGTAGTACGGGTCGGAGAAGTCGAGGTTCGCCTCGCGCTCTTCCGTGATGGTCATGGCGGATGCTCCGATGTCGCACGTGCCCGCCGCGAGCGTGGTGCCGGACTGCAGGGCATCGAAGCCGACATCCTGCACCGACAGCTTGAGGTCGAGGCTCTTGGCGATCGCATCGAGCAGGTCGATGTCGAAACCGGTGTAACCGGTGCCGTTGTCGCCCCCCTCGAACTCGAACGGCGCGTAGGGGATGTCGGAGCAGACCGTCAGCGTTCCCGCCTCGGTGAGGCCGTAGTCGTCACCGGCGGCGGTCTCGCCGCCGCCCGCGTCGCCACCGCCGCTGGCGCAGCCGGAGAGAGCGAGCATGGCGGTCGCGGCGAGCGCGATACCGAAGGTGAGATTACGACGACGGGGCATGACCGCTCCACGGAGACTGGGGCGAGCTCGCCCACGAACAGGTATGCAGATCATCTTGACACGGAGCGACGGCGATGCCTCGATCAGGATGGTTACGTTTGCGTTTCGAGTCTGATCAGATCTGGAAATCGACGGCGACGCGGGAGGCGACTACCGAGCGGATGTACACCGCGGCTTCTTCGTGGGCCGGATGCACCACGTACTGCTCCAAAGCCTCGACCGAGTCGAAATCCGCGATCAGCGTGACGTCCCAGTTCGCATCCGGGTACACGGAGTTCGCGCCGGCCGAGATCGAACGCAGCTGGGGCACGACACCGCCCAGCGCGTTCAGCCGGCGGGCGACCTCTGCGGCCTGCTCTGCGCGTTCGACAGCATCCTCGCTCGCGAGCTTCCAGCTCACCACGTGCCTGAGCATCAGATTTCCTCCAGCTTCTGGCGCAGCCGGGCGGGCGAGACCCGCCAGTGCGCGTGCAGTTCATCGTCGATGAGCACGACGGGGATCTTCTCCCACCACAGTTCATACAGGGCGGGGTCGTCTTCTATCGACCTCTCGACGATCTCGATGCGATCGCCGATGTCATCGGGCAGATCCGCGACGACGGTCTCGACGATCCCGAGCGCGGTCGGGCACAGATGGCACCCGGCCTTGCCGATGACCGTGATGGTCGTCACGCCGAAGGAACCGCGACCGGGTGGCCGGAGGCGATCCACTCGCCAGTGCCGCCATCGACGTTCGTGGCGTCGTGGCCCTGGGCCTCGAGCGCCTGCACGACGCGCGCCGACCGACCGCCGACCTGGCAGATCACGTCGAACGCCTCGGCGGGAAGCTCTTCGAGACGGCTTCCCAGCTCGGACATCGGGATGTTCACCGCACCGGGCACGTGGCCACCGGCGAACTCATCCCGCTCGCGCACATCGATGAGCGGCGTTCCCGTGCGGGCAGCGAGCTCTGCGACACTGATCGACTTCATGGATTCTCCCTGAAATTCGAGGTCTGGGTCTGGAGATACGTGGCCACAGACACAAAGCGCCCGTCCGAAGACAGGCGCTCGTGTCCAGCCGCTTACTTCTTGTTGCGGCGCTGGTGGCGAGTCTTTCGAAGCAGCTTGCGATGCTTCTTCTTCGCCATGCGCTTGCGGCGCTTCTTGATGACAGAACCCACGGAAACCTCACTACGTCAGTGGCTGGGCGTCGCACGAAGTCGGACGCCCGGGTACGGGCATGGAAAAAATGCCTCGGGTCAGTCTAGCAAACCAGCGGACCTTCGCTGATCACCGAGGCGGATGGGCTCAGCCGACGTCGGCGATCGGCCTCTGAAGGGCGTCGGTGACGGCGGATTCGGGCACGCGATAGCTGCGGCCGAATCGGATCGCGGGCAACTCGCCCGCGTGGACGAGACGATAGACGGTCATCTTCGACACGCGCATGATCTCGGCGACTTCGGCAACCGTAAGGAACCGGACGTCTGGAACTTCGGGCATCCCCTGTACCCCTTTCTGCTGAAGCACACTCTATGGCGAACCTGCGACGCGTGTAAACCCGAGTGACTGATGTGACCTGTGGGAATCAGAGGTGCCGGTCTCAGTTGCCGAGCCGTTTGATAGCGGTGGCGACCACGTGCTTGGCGGATGCCGCGGCGCGGCCGAAGACCTCGGCCGCGTGCGCGGCACCGTCAGGCAGCGGAGCGAGCGACAGATCGATGTCAGGGGCGCCGTCTCCGAAGGCATCGACGAGGAACGGCACGAGCCAGTCGTCCACGACCTCGAGCGGTTCCACCTCGATGCTGTAGAAGCGGCGCTGTCCATCTTCGCGGACACTGACCAGTTCGGACTCGCGCAGCACCTTCAGGTGCTTGGAGACCGTTGGCTGGCTGATGCCGAGTTCGCTGACGATCTGCGAGACGCTGGTGCCGGCATCCCCGTCTGCGGCCCGCCGCAGGAGGAGCTGGAGGATGTCTCGCCTCGTGCCGTCTGCGATCACGTCGAAGATGTCGGTCATGAGATCAGGGTAGTCGTCCCACGCGCGGAGTACCATGACGAAGGCTCGCCGGAACGACTGGGGCGAGCGAACACGGAGCGGACTCAGGAGGGCGTCGATGTCGAGCATCGGGTCATCGGCATCCCCGCGCACGCGCGCACGCGACTTCTGGCGCTTCGCGCGCCACATCATCACGTCATCGCCTTCCCGCTTCGCGATTCTCGTCTTCACCGCGCTGATCCTGCTGTTCACGGCACTGTTCTCGTTGCCGCTCGCCTCGGCCAGCGGCACCGTCACCCCGATCAGCGATGCGCTGTTCACCGCGGTCTCCACGATCTGCGTCACAGGGCTCTCGACAGTCGACATGGCCACCCACTGGTCTCCGTTCGGGCACGTGCTCATCTTCCTCGGCGTCAACATCGGCGGCATGGGAGTGCTGACCCTGACGTCAGTGCTCGGACTGGTCATCTCGAAGAAGCTCGGGCTGCGCGCCAAGCTGCTTGCGGCAGGCGACAGCAACCCGCTGCGCGCGCACGGCGGCGTGGTGAACGAGGGGCAGACGGTGCGACTGGGCGAAGTCGGTCAGCTGCTGAAGACGGTCGCATTCTCGCTGCTCCTCATCGAACTCGTCGTCGCCCTGCTGCTCTACCCCGGGCTCGTGATGGCAGGCATCCCCCCGCTCGCCGCCCTGTGGGAGGCGCCGTACTACGCGGCCATGTCCTTCACGAACACCGGATTCGCCCCGAACGCCAGCGGTGTCGCGGAGTTCGCTGACGACTACTTCGTACTCAGCGTGCTCATGGTCAGCGTCTTCCTCGGCAGCATCGGCTTCCCGGTGATCTACACCCTCGCCAAGAACTACTGGCATGTGAAGCGGTGGTCGCTGCACAGCAAGCTCACGCTCATCACGACCGGAATCCTGTTCGTACTCGGTGCGGCCGTGTTCCTCATCCTCGAGTACAACAACCCGCTGACCTTCGGCTCGATGGATGCCGGCGACACCACGTTCCAGGCCTTCTTCCTTTCGGCCATGACGCGATCCGGCGGCTTCAGCGTGGTCGAGATCTCAGACCTCAACGGCTCCTCTATGCTCGCCGCGTCCATGCTGATGTTCGTCGGCGGCGGTTCCGCGTCCACCGCCGGCGGCATCAAAGTGACCACCCTCGCCGTGCTGGCGATCGCCGTGTGGTCCGAGGCGCGCGGTCGACAGTCCGTCGAGGCCTTCGGCCGCAGGATCCCCAGCGACGTGCAGCGTGTCGCCCTCTCGGTCGTCGCCTGGGGTGCCACGATCGTCGCATTGTCGACCATCGTCATCGCCCAGATCACGAAGGCTCCGATCAGCGACGTGCTCTTCGACGTCATCTCGGCCTTCGGCACCGTCGGACTCTCGTCCGGCCTCACGGCGGAGCTGCCCGACTCGGCCGTCTACGTCATGGCCGCCACCATCTTCATGGGACGAATTGGTACAGTGACTCTCGCCGCGGCGGTCGCCGCGACATCGCGTTCGCAGCTCTACTCGCTGCCCGTGGAAAGGCCGATCGTTGGTTGAAGTCCTCCGGGGCGACGCGCCCGTACTGGTCATCGGACTCGGACGCTTCGGCGCCGCGTGCGCCGGTGAGCTCGACCGCCTCGATCGCGAGGTGCTCGCGATGGACGAGAATCTCGAGCTCGTCCAGAAGTGGTCGGATCGCGTCACTCATACGGTGCAGGGCGACGCCCGCAACATCGACGCGCTCAAGCAGATCGGCGCACAGGACTTCCAGGTCGCCGTGGTCGCGGTGGGCTCGCTCATCGAAGCATCCGTGCTGATCACCGCGAACCTCGTCGATCTCAAGGTGCCGCAGATCTGGGCCAAGGCCGTCTCACAATCGCACGGCAAGATCCTCGCCCGCGTCGGCGCGAACCACGTGATCTACCCGGAGCGGGAGGCCGGCGAGCGCGTCGCCCACCTCGTGAGCGGACGGATGCTGGACTTCATCCGTTTCGACGACGACTTCGTGCTCGCCAAGATGTATCCGCCGAAGTTCATCCGCGGCGTCGGCCTGAACGAGTCGGGCGTGCGGTCGAAGTACAAGGTCACGGTCGTCGGTGTGAAGAGTCCGGGCAAGCCGTTCCGCTACGCCGAGGCGGACACCGTGGTGACCAACCACGACCTCATCATCGTGTCGGGTACCAACAGCGACATCGAGCGGTTCGCCAGCCTCGACCGCTGAGTCAGGCGCCGGCGGCGAGCTCGTGAGAGCGCGCCAGCGCAGCATCCGTCGCCTTGGCGAAGACCTCGTCGAGGTGCGCGTCCTGCAGCACGGCGATCGCGCGTTCGGTGGTGCCCTTGGGGCTCGTCACCCGACGGCGCAGTTCGGCGGGATTCTCTCCTGACACGTCGAGCAGTGCCGTGGCGCCGATGAAGGTCTGCTCGACGATCAGACGGGCATCGGCCTCGCCGAAGCCCTTGCCGATCGCGGCCTTGGTCAGCTCCTCGATCAGGAGGAAGACGTACGCAGGGCCGGAGCCTGAGATCGTGCCGAGCGCGTCGATCTTCTCCTCTGGCACCTCGACAACCGACCCGACGAGCTCGAACAGCCGACGGACCACGGCGACCTCGTCTTCTGAGGCGGCCGAGTTCGCAGCGATGCCGGTGACGGCTTTGCCGACGGTCGCCGGAGTGTTCGGCATCGAGCGGATCACGCTGACATCCGAGCCGAGGACCTCGGCGAAGCTCGCCAGGCTGATGCCGGCGGCGAGGCTCACGACGATGGCATCCTCACGCAGAACGGGCGCGATCTCGCGGAGCAGATCGGCGACCATGGCGGGCTTCACTCCGACGAGGATGATCCGGGCTGACGCCGCAGCCTCGGTGTTGCCGTCCGGCTGATCTTCGAGTGCGATCGCCGTCACTCCCTCGAGATCTGTGAGGCTCTCGGATTTCGCCGCGGTGCGATTGGTGGCCGTGATACCACCGTCGACGGCGATGCCCGAGGCGACGACGCCCTGGAGGATCGCGCCTCCCATCGAGCCGGCACCGAGGAACGCGAGGGACGGAAGTGATTCAGCCATGCCGCCATCCTATGCACCCCATTCGACAGCGCCGAGGGCGCTCGTGTGCATCGCGACCGGCGGAACTAGACTCGGCCCATGAGTGCATCCGGTGGCAGCAAGGCGATCGTCGCGGCGTTCCTGGCGAACCTGGGGATCGCGATCGCGAAGTTCATCGCGTGGGCCCTGTCCGGGTCCGCGTCCATGCTCGCGGAGGCCATCCACTCGGTCGCGGATTCCGGAAACCAGCTGCTTCTGATGCTCGGCGCACGCAAGGCCAAGCACTCCGCCGATCGCGAGCATCCGTTCGGCTACGGACGCGAACGCTACGTGTACGCATTCGTCGTGTCCATCATCCTGTTCTCGGTCGGCGGCCTGTTCGCGATCTACGAGGGCGTCGACAAGCTGACCCATCCGTACGCGCTCGACCCCGTCTGGTGGTGGCTGCCGCTCGTCGTGCTCGTGATCGCGATCGGCCTCGAGTCGTTCTCGCTGCGCACCGCCGTCAAAGAGAGCAACCTCGTGCGTGAGGAGGGCCAGTCGTGGGTGTCGTTCGTGCGGCGCGCGAAAGCGCCGGAACTGCCCGTCGTGCTGCTGGAGGACATCGGCGCTCTGACCGGACTCACGTTCGCCCTGCTCGGCGTCGGCCTGACGATCATCACCGGCAACAGCGTCTTCGATGCGCTCGGCACACTCGCGATCGGCGTGCTGCTCGTGCTCATCGCCGTGGTCCTCGGCATCGAGACCAAGAGCCTTCTGGTCGGCGAGGGCGCGAACCAGGCCGACCTCGACCTGATCATGGATGCCATCGTCGGCGGCCCCGACGTCGAGAAGCTCATCCACCTGAAGACTCTCTACCTCGGCCCCGACGAGATGCTCGTCGCGGCGAAGATCGCGCTCACCTCGGACAAGAGCGTGCGCGAGGCTGCCGCCGACATCGACGAGATCGAGAAGCGGATCCGGGATGCCGTTCCCGTCGCGCGCGCGATCTACATCGAGCCCGACGTCTACCGTCCGGCGATCGACCCCACCCCGCCGACGGATGTGTTCGTGCTGAAGTCTTCCGACTGAGACCGGCTGCGTCGGCGCATGGAGGTGTCGCGTGTGGCCGCTCAAAGGGCGCAGACACGACACATCGCGCCACCTGCCGGCGCAGAGGGGCGCGGGGGTACGGGGGTGGCGGGGTCAGCGGCGCTGTTCGAAGAAGTCGCGCAGCAGTGCGGTCGCAGCGTCCTCCGCCACCCCGCCGACGACCTCGGCGCGGTACGGCAACCGGCGATCGCGCAGAACGTCGTACATCGATCCGGCGGCTCCCGCCTTGTCGTCCCATGCGCCGAACACGACGCGCCCGATCCGCGACTGCAGGATCGCCCCGGCGCACATCACGCACGGCTCGAGGGTGACGACGAGCGTGCGCCCTTCGAGATTCCACGAGCCGACGGATGCTGCGGCCTGCCGCAGCGCGACGATCTCGGCATGTCCGGTGGGATCGTGGGTCTGCTCGCGCGTGTTGCGCCCCTCGGCGATGATGCGGCCGGACTCATCGAGCACGACCGCGCCGACGGGAACCTCACCGGCGGCAGCGGCCTGTGCGGCGAGCGCGAGTGCGCGCCGCATCCCGTCGCCGTCGGTCTCTCGCATGTGTCGAGCCTATTGGTCGCGTTGCATCTGGCGGAGCATGTCACGCCTGGCGGAGCCATTCGCCGAAAACCTCCGTCAGGCGTAACAACCTCCGTCAAGCGTCGCAGCCTCCGTCAGGCGTCGCAGCCTCCGTCGGGCGTCGCAGCCTCCCAGCCTCCGTCAGGCGTCGCAGCCTCCGTCGGGCGTAGCAGCAGCACGTCCGATGTGCGCGGACTGACGCGCCGGCGAGATGCCACGCAGGAAGTCGGCGAGCGTGCGGCCGGCATCCTCGAGCGCGCCGTCATTGACGATCTCGAGGTCGATCCGGGTGTCAGGCGCGGGATCCGGTCTGTCCATCCGGGCCTGGATCTCGGCATCCGCCTCTCGACCGCGGCGGGCGAGGCGCGCGCGACGCTGTTCCTCCGGCACGCAGACTCTGATCACGGCGGAACGCTCGAAGCGCTCGGTGAGCCGGTTCAGCACTCCCCTGGAGATGTTCGCCACCACCACATCACCAGCCCGGACGGCGTCGACGACTGCGGCGGGCAGCCCGTAGGCGAGGCCGTGCCTCGCCAGCTCAGCGCGAACCCGCCCTCGCTCTCGATCCGAGTGAAATCGGCTTCACTGACGGGCAGATGGTCCTCGCCCGCACCGACGGGTCGGGTGATGAGCCGGCGAGGGAAGACGAAGCCCTCGTCCTGATCGGCGAGCAGATCACGGGCGGCGCCGATGACGGAGTCCTTGCCCGATCCGCTCGCCCCGACCACCGCGACGAAGGCGCCGCTCACGCGACCCGCTCGCCCTCGCGCCAGACGCTGCGCACGATCGGCACCGGAGACCCGAGCGGATGCTGCTCGCTCGACGCCCCCTCGTACGCGTGCACGCGGATCAGGTCTGCCCGCAGGCCGGTCTCTATGACGCCGCGGTCGTCGAGGCCGATCGCGCGTGCGGGGTTCGCGCTGAGCAGGCGCGACGCCTGCGGCAGCGTCGTCTCTCCTCGCGCGACCAGCAGGAACGCGGCCTGGAGCGTGCTCGCCGGCACATAGTCGCTCGAGAGGATGTCGAGAAGTCCCGCGCGGAGCAGCTCGACGGCGGCGACGTTGCCCGAGTGCGACCCGTCGCGGACGATGTTCGGCGCGCCGGACACGACCAGCTGCCCCGCTGCGCGAGCGGCGCGCGCCGCGTCCACCGTCGTCGGGAACTCCGAGATCCGCACACCAAGTGCCGAGGCCTCGTCCACGTGCGCCTGCGTCGCATCGTCGTGCGCGGCCATGGTGATGCTCCGCACCCCGGCGCGCTCTGCCATCTGTTTGCGATGCCGGCCTGCGTAGAGCCCGGACAGCCGATGCAGCTCTTCGACGTGCGCGTCGAACTCGGTCTCGAGCAGCCGCCCCTTGCCGACCATGTACGTGCGGAACGCCTCGACATCCGCATACTGACGCTGCCCAGGCGTGTGATCCATGAGCGAGATCATCCGCACCCGGTCGTGGCCTCCGACCTCATCGAAGACCTCGACGACATCGGCAGTGGAGACCTCGCAGCGCAGGTGCACGAAGTGGTCGGCGCGCAGCAGACCCGACTCGGCCGCATGGATGACAGCATCCATCAGCATCTTCGCGTTCGCCGCCATGCGATTGCCGTCGGTCGGGCCGGTGCCGATGCGCAGTGCGTCGAGGACCGTGGTCATGCCGGAGGCAGCCATCTGCGCGTCATGCGCGATCACTGCGGTGATCGGGTCCCAGTAGCGCTTCGGCCGTGGCTGGAAGTGGGTCTCGACCTGATCCGTGTGCAGTTCGACGATGCCGGGCATGAGGAAGTCGCCGTTCAGGTCGGTGCCGGCACGCGTCGGGTCGTCGGAGATCTCGGCGATGACCCCGTCCTCGATGCGCAGCGAACCGTGGATCACTTCGTCGCCCACGACGACGCGGGCGTTGGTGAGGGATGAGGACGCGAGGGGCATCAGGCGGTCTCCTGCAGGTCGGCGTCAGCGGATGGGGTGGCGAGGGGATGGGCGGAGAGCACTTCGAACGGCGCACCAGGCTCGCGCTCGATGAACAGCGCGATCGAGCGGAGCAGGACGTCGCAACCGTGGCCGTCCTTCGCGAAATGCGCAGCGATGGCACTGTCGATCTCGCTCTCGCGCGCCGGCGGGATGGGGTCGGTCAGCGTCAGGTGGAAGCGGAACTCCTCGAACACGTACGGGTAGCCCCACTGCTCGAAGAGCACGCGCTCGCGCGCTGAGAGCGTCTCCGGTCGTCGGCGCCGGATATCGGCATCGTCGAGCTCCGCCCGGAAGACATCGAATGAGCGCACGGCCTCGTCGGCCAGCATCCGGATCGCCGAGTCATCGCCGTGCGGGAGCAACGCGCGGAAGCGACCGAGGTTCGCGGGTCGCAACGCGGGGAGGAGCACGCAGTGGTGAGAGGCGGCGAACGCATCGGCGGCCGCCCGCAGATCGGCTTCGGTGCGTCCGCCCGCGAGGCGGAACGGCGCCTTGAGGGTCGCATGGAAGCCGTAGCGGCGCGCGTCGACGGTGAGGTCGTGGAACTCCGGCCTCGCGTACCAGGCCTCGACAGTGCTCCGCAGGCCCGCGGCGATCGGATCATCGCTCTCGCCGAGCAGTCCGGGCACGGCGTACACGGCATACCGTGTCATGCGGCGATCCCCTCTCGACTCGGGTCGGCTTCGCGGCGCGCGTCGGAGTCCGGCTCCTGCGGAGCCGCGAAAGCCTGCACATCGACAGTCACGTCCGCGACCGCTTCGCGCACGTCCGCGTCGTGGAAGATCGCCAGGATGCCGACGCCGCGTGCGACGCTCTCGCGCACCAGCTCGATCACGACCTGGCGGTTGCGGGCGTCGAGGGATGCCGTCGGCTCGTCGAGCAGCAGCAGGGATCGCTCGACGACGAAACCGCGCGCGATGTTCACGCGCTGCCGTTCACCTCCGGAGAACGTGGCGGGTGGCAGCGCCCAAAGGCGCTCGGGGATGCTGAGACGCGCGAGCAGCTCGCCGGCGTGCTCGCGTGCCTCATCACGACCCGCACCTCGCTCGACCAGCGGCTCGGCCACGACATCGATCGCCGGTACGCGCGGAACGGCGCGGAGGAACTGACTCACGTAGCCCATCGTGGAGCGCCTCGCGGCGAGCACCTGTCGTGGCTGCGCGGTCGCCAGGTCGAGCACTTCGCCGTCGTGAGCGAGCAGGATGCTTCCGGCATCGACGCCGTAACTGCCGTAGACCATCTTCATCACCGAGCTCTTGCCCGATCCCGACTCGCCGCCCAGCACCACGCAGGTACCCCGTCGCACGTCGAAGGTCAGCCCGTTCACCACAGGCAGCCGCTGTGCGTCCTGCAGGTGGAGTGTGAAGCTCTTCGAGACGTCCTGCACGCTCAACACGGCATCCGGGTTCATATCGCTGTTCGGGTTCATGTCAGTCCTGGAGGATCGATGAGACGAGGAGCTGGGTGTACGCGGCCTGGGGATCATCCAGCACGCGATCGGTCAGCCCGGATTCGATCACCACGCCATCCTTCATGACGAGCGTGCGGTGCGAGATGAGGCGGGCCACTGCGAGATCGTGCGTGACGATCACGACGGCGAGGCCGAGGTCGGCCACGAGCGAGCGGATGAGATCGAGCAGACGCGCCTGCACTGAGACGTCGAGCCCGCTCGTCGGTTCGTCCATGAACACCAGCCGTGGGCCGAAGACGAGATTGCGCGCGATCTGCAGGCGCTGGCGCATGCCGCCGGAGAACGTCGTCGGCGCGTCGTCGATGCGGTGCACCGGGATCTCGACGCGGGCGAGCCACTGCTCGGCCTGCTCACGGATGCGGCCGTAGTGACGCCACCCGTTGGCCATGAGCGGCTCGCCGATGTTCCCGCCGGCGCTCACGTGCATCCGCAGGCCATCGGTGGCGTTCTGGTGCACGAAGCCCCACTCCGTGCGCCAGAGACGGCGCACTTCGCGCTCGCTGAGCGTCGAGAGGTCGACGAGCTGCGCCGCGTGGCCCGGACCGCCGTCGGGAGCGGTGCGGTACTGCACGCTCCCCTCGTCGATGCTGAGTCGCTGCGACAGCATTCCGAGCAGAGTCGACTTGCCGGAGCCGGACTCGCCGACGATCGCGAGCACCTCACCCGGCCACAGGTCGAAGTCGACGCTGCGGCATCCGAAGACATCGCCGTAGGCGTGCCCGGCGTCGGTCACGCTCAGCAGCGGCTGTTCGTCGTCCGTGCCGGTGTCGTCTTTCACAGCAGGGCCCCTTTCGTGGCGGCGGTCCGCTCACAGTGATCGGTGTCGGAGCACACGTACATCACGGTGCCGCGATCGTCCATGATGACCTCGTCGAGGTACACGCCCTCCGACGCGCAGATCTCGCACGGCGTGTCGAAGCTCTGCGGCTCGAACGGGAAGTCCTCGAAGCCGAGGCTCTCGACGTCGGTGTACGGCGGGATCACGTAGATGCGCTTCTCCCGTCCGGCGCCGAACAGCTGCAGGGCCGGGCTCTGGTGCATCTTCGCGTTGTCGAAACTCGGGATCGGCGATGGGGCCATGACGTAGCGTCCGCCGACGAGCACCGGGTAGTCGTAGGTCGTCGCGAAGTGCCCGTATCGGGCGATGTCCTCATAGAGCTTGACGTACATGAGACCGTACTCCTCGAGCGCGTGCAAGCGTCTGGTCTCGGTCTCGCGCGGTTCGAGGAAGCGCAGCGGCTCGGGGATCGGCACCTGGTAGACGATGATCTGACCCTCGGCCAGCGGCGTCTCCGGGATGCGGTGGCGCGTCTGGATGATCGTCGCGTGATCGGTGCGCGTCGTGACACCGGCGCCGGCGACCTTCTCGAAGAACTGCCGGATCGAGACGGCGTTGGTCGTGTCATCCGCGCCCTGGTCGATCACCTTGAGCGTGTCGGGCTGACCGATGATCGAGGCGGTGACCTGCACGCCGCCGGTGCCCCAGCCGCGCGGCATCGGCACCTCGCGTGAGGCGAACGGTACTTGGAAGCCGGGGATGGCTGCACCCTTCAGCAGCGCCCTGCGCACGACGCGCTTGGTCTGCTCGTCGAGGTAGCCCTCGTTGTAGACGATTCGCGGCTCGCTCATGGCTGCTGCCCCCGTGCACGTTCGTTGAATTCTTCATGCAGCCGGCGGATGAGCACCAGCTCGCCCTGGAAGTCGACGTAGTGCGGGAGCTTGAGGTGCTCCACGAACCCCGCAGCCTGCACGTTGTCGGCGTGGCTGATGACGAACTCCTCGTCCTGGGCTGGTGCGTCGGCCCGCTCCCCGAACTCCTCGTGCCGCAGGGCACGGTCGATGAGCGACATCGACATGGCCTTGCGCTCGGCGCGGCCGAACACGAGACCGTATCCGCGGGTGAACTGCGCGGGACGATCGGCCCCGCCGACGAACTGGCTGACCATCTGGCATTCCGTGACCTCGATGCGCCCGATGGGCACCGGGTGCCCGATCTCCGGTGCGTCGAAATCGATCTCGACCTCGCCCACGCGCACCTCGCCCACGAAGGGATGCGTGCGCCCGAAGCCGCGCTGAGTCGAATAGCCGAGCGAGAGCAGGAAGCCCTCATCCCCTCGGCTGAGCGCCTGCAGGCGTTCGGCGCGGCTCATCGGATAGACGGTGGGTTCGCGGGTGAGGTCGGCCGGATCCGGATCGGTCCAGTCCTCGCCGTCCGCACGATCCGGTTCGATGAGCGCGTCGACACCGAGCAGGTCGGTGACGCGCGGCATCCGCTCGGTGTCGGCGTCCTGTTCGTCGCCACCGGATGCCGACGTCTCGGACGTCGTGGGATCGTCGGGGATGCCGTCGGCGAGTTCGTCGGCGAGCAGACGGTGCGTGTAGTCGAACGTGGCGCCGAGCTGTTGGCCGCCCGGAATGTCCTTGAACGTCGCGGAAACCCGCCGCTCGGGCGGCAGCCCGGCGGTGTCGATCGCGACGGTGACCCCGAAGCGCGGCAGCGTCGTGCGGTACGAACGCAGCAGGGTGACGGCCTCGAGCACATCGCCCTGCGCCTGCAGCAGAGCCTTCGCCGCGAGGTCGGGATCGTAGAGCGAGCCCTCTGCCATCACGCGTGAGACGAGCACGCCCAGCTGATCGCGTACCTGCGTGTAGTCGACGCGCGCTGACGACTCCTCGCCGCGTCCCCGTCGGGCGAGCAGGGCGTGCGCGTTGGCGATCGCCTTCTCTCCGCCCTTGACTGCGACGTACATCAGGCGCTCCGGTTCTCGGCGCCCTGCAGGCGGATGCTGCGGGGCAGGGCTCGTACGGAATCGTCGGCGACGAGGATGAGGTCGATGCCGCGTGGGAAGTGCGAGTGGTTCTGCTGCCACTGCGCCAGGAAGCCGGACGGCAGACCGGCGCCGTCCCAGGAGACCGAGCCGTTCACGCCGGGACCGGTCGCCACGAAGTCGCCGGTACCCCGAGCGCCGGTCGCGTCGATCACGACGGTCGCCGAGCGGTGCGGTTCTTCGTCGGTTCCGGATGCGAGATCGCCGAGCTGCGGGACAGTCGACGGTGAGGATGCGACCACGAACAGGGCATCACAGGGCGCATCCACCAGGCGAACGCCGGTATGGAAGCGCAGCCAGGCGCACACATCATCCGAGGCGCTCAGCGCAGGGTCGAGCCAGATCGGGGTCTGCTCGTCGCACAGTGCCAGAAGCAGCGCTCCCGCGCCGGGGCTCAATGGCGCGACGCGGTCCGTGATTCCCGGTTCGAGGGGCTGCGGGAGCGTCGGACGCGCGAATGCGCCGAGCACTGCCCTGAAGACGTGCTGCGCATCCTGTACCGGATCGGCGAACCCCGGAAGGTGCCGCTCGCCGGCCGACATCAGGGCAGTCGTGCGCGCTTCGATTCGCGTGGTCATTCGTCGTCCTCCTCTTCGAGGCCGAAGTCCGGTCCGGAGTTCTCCCTCGCGACGGTGAAGAAATCCACCACCGTGCTGCGGGCGTCGGCGCGCGAGCGGGCGTCGCGCTCGACCTGTGCCCGCTCGAGCGGCACGATGACCTCGTCGAGAACGCGTTGGCGCGCGTCCCCCGCGAGCAGCGCATCGAAGATCGCGGCGAGACCCGCGTGCTCCGGATGACTCCCCAGCACGTACGCGGTCCCCACCGTCTCCGGGCCGAGCCCGCGTGCGACGACGGTCGCGCGGCTGACGGTGGCCTCGCCGACGTTGAACCGGTCGCCGGTGCCGCCGATGCGTCCTTGCGCCATGACCAGCCCAGACTCGGGGCCGCGGACGAACTCGATCTCCGGCTGGTCCGGCCACGCACCCCAGAGCGCGGCCAGGTCGGCTTCCGCAGCATTGGCGAGCACGCGTGCGGTGCGCCGTCGTGCCGTCTCATCGGGCCCCGTCTCGTCCGGCCCCGCCTCGTCCGGCCCCGTCTCGTCATGCCGATCCATCGCGCCTCCTAAAGTTGTCTATTGGTCTAGACAACTATCACGCTAATGGCAGGATGTGAGAAAGGGAAGCGGCAGACGGGTCGCTACGGCGACGATCGCGTGAACTTCCCATGAACGAGCACGAGGAGGCTGCCGTGAGTGATGCGACACCGACCCGGCCGACCGGGTACTCGGCGTGGCGACTCATCGCCGAGGAACTGCGTGCCGACATCACGGAGGGCCGGCTGCAGACCGGCGATCGGCTTCCGCCGGAGAGCGCATTGGCCACGCGTTTCGGCGTCAATCGGCACACCGCGCGGCAGGCTCTCGCTTCTCTCGCGGCCGAAGGCCTGATCGAATCGCGCAGGGGCAGTGGCACGTTCGTCACGAGCAGCGCCGTGCACGTGCACCGCATCGGCATGCGCACACGCCTCTCGACGAGCCTCGGCAACGGTCATCAGCCCTCCGGACGAGTGATCGAGAGTGCGCTGGAGACCGCGCCGGCACACATCGCCCGCAGGCTCGGCATCGCCGATGACGGCCTGGCCGTTCGGGTCGAATCGCTCAGGACCGTCGACGGCGAACCGTTCGCTCTCGGATCACGCTGGTTCGACGCCGCTCGCCTTCCCGACATCGCCGCGTCGCTGCGACGCACCTCGTCGATCACGGCGGCGCTGCGCGCGAGCGGGGTGGACGACTATGTGCGCGTGTCGACAGTGGTCTCCGCGCGGCACGCCACCGCCACAGAGTCGGGGCTGCTCGGACTCTGCTCCGGGGCGATCGTGCTGGTCACAGAAGCGCTCGACGCCCTGCCGGACGGCACGCCTCTGCAGCACCTCGTCACACGATTCGCCGCTCAGCGCGTGCGGCTCGATATCGAGCATCCGGATCCGACCGCGTGACGCATTACCCTTGACCTATGCGTGTTCACGTGGCGGACCACCCCCTCATCACCCACAAGCTCACGGTGCTGCGCGATGTGCGCACCCCCTCGCCGGTCTTCCGGCAGCTGACCGAAGAGCTGGTGACGCTGCTCGCCTATGAGGCGACGCGCAACGTCAAGGTGTCACCGGTCGAGATCACCACCCCTGTGACCACCACCATGGGCGTGAAGATCTCCGAGCCGCGCCCGATCGTCGTCCCGATCCTGCGTGCCGGACTCGGGATGCTGGAGGGCATGGTCAAACTCCTCCCCACCGCAGAGGTCGGGTTCCTCGGCATGGTGCGCGACGAGACGACGTTCGAGCCGACGACCTACGCCGAGCGCCTGCCAGACGACCTCAGCGATCGCCAGTGCTTCGCGATCGATCCGATGCTCGCGACCGGCGGATCACTCGGTGCCGCGATCGAGTTCCTGTTCAAGCGCGGCGCGCAGGATGTCACGGCGATCTGCCTGCTCGGCACCCCGGAGGGCGTCGAGGCCATCGAGAAGATGGTCGGCGATCGGGATGTGACTCTCGTGCTCGGCGCGCTGGACGAGCGGCTCAACGAGAAGGGCTACATCGTGCCCGGCCTCGGCGACGCGGGTGATCGCTTGTACGGCACGGTCTGAGATCGTCTAAGTCACCGTCAGGCGGTAGGCGCGTTCGTCACCGAACCGCTCGAATCCGACTCTGGTGAGAATCGGCGCCCATGTGGCGATGCGGCCCTTCACGATGGCCGTCGTCGCGCCGAGTTCGGCGCTCGCACGCAGCCTCTCAGCCAGCACGGCACGGTACGCGCCACGGCCACGAGCGCTCCCCGCACTCACGCCTGATCGGCGCCGACCAGGCGCGCGAACGCACTCATCCGCGCGACGCCCTCCGGTGTACGGGGCAGATCGTCGAGCAGCGCCGGCGAGTGGATGAGGTACGCCGCCACCTGCGCGCGAGAGATCGCGACGTTCAGACGGTTCTGCAGCAGCAGGAACTCCGGCCCGCGCGGGGCGTCCCGACCGCTGGACGCCGCGAGCGTCGTGATCGAGACCGCCGCTTCCTTGCCCTGGAAGTTGTCGACGGTACCGACCGGCACACCGGTCATACCCTCGGCTGCGAGCGCGTCGATCACGAGCTGCTTCTGCGCGTTGTACGGCGCGACCACGATGATGTCCGCCTCTGACAGCGGACGCGGCGCAGCATCGGGTTCGGTGAACTCCCGCCCGAGCAGATCGCGCACGATCCGCACGACTTCGGCGGCCTCCTCCGGCGATTGGGTCGCGTTGCGGCGATGACGCAGCGAGATGACGTGCAGTCCCGGCTCGATGCCCGCAACTGCGCGCTGATCGGTGCCGGGCGCTGACGCGAGCTGTCCGGCGTACGACAGCCGCGACACCGGCGCGGCGACCGCCGGATGCATCCGCCAGCTGCGATCAAGGAAGTACCCGTATTCGGGGCGGATGACCGCATCGCCGTCCATCACCCAGCCGAGAGCCGAGGTGTCGACCGGCTCCGGATGCGCACCCTGGCTCACCTGCGGCAGCTGCTGCGGATCGCCGAGCAGCAGCAGGCTCTTCGCTCCCGCCGCGACGGCGATCGTCGAGGCGAGCGAGAACTGCCCTGCCTCGTCGATCACGAGCAGATCGAGGCCGTCCCGTTCGACGCGAGCGGTGTTGCTGAAGTCCCATGCCGTGCCGCCGACGACGACGCCCTGCCCCGCATGCTCGGCGAGGAACGACGCCATGCCGGTCTTCGGGATCGCGGTGTACTTCGGATCGCTGTCTTTGTCTTTCGGCGCCTTCGCGACCTGCCCTGGCGGTACTCCGTCTGCGACGATGCGGTCGAGCAGGGTCTCGATGATCGCGTGCGACTGCGCCACGACACCGATGCGGTACCCGTGCTCGTTCACGAGCCGGGCGATGACGCGCGATCCGGTATAGGTCTTGCCTGTGCCTGGGGGGCCCTGCACCGCGAGATAGCTGCGGTCGAGATCGAGCACACCCCGCACGATCGCGTCGATCCTGTCGACGCCGCCCACACCACCCTTGATGCCCGCGTCACCTTCGATGCCCGCGCCACCGTCGATGCCCGCGCCACGATCGATGCCCGCGCCACCGTTAGCGCCCATTGCGCCACCGGCCACTACGGGAAGGCCGTTCCCCGACCGCGTGCGTGGCGGGATGCGGCGCAGGATGTCGGCCGCCGCATCCGCCGGGAACGACGGTGCCGCCTCGTGCACGGCATCCGCCCACTCGTCGATCGCACCCTGCAGCGACACCACACGTGGCGGAGCCGCCGGAGTGAGCGCGACCGGGAACTCGTCCCAGGTCTGCCCGCCCACCGCGGTCTCGGTGATGACGTAGCCGTCATCGAGCACCTCGGCGACCGTGATCGCACGTGCGACGTGCACGGCGCGCGAAGGCGCCTCGATGTCGAACGGCGCAGGGAACGGGTACAGCGCGAAGGGATTCGCCCCTGCGCCGAGCGTCGTTCCCGGTGAGATCTCGCCACGGATCTCGATCTCGCGTGAGGCGACGCGGCGCCCCTCTTCGACGGTCCAATCGCGACGAAGGGTGCTCTGTCCTGCGTCCACCCGAATGACGTCACGGGTCTGATCCCACATCGACACAGGTTCGCGGAGACGCTGGAAATGCCCCACCCAGAAACTCTTCGCCTCGCGCGGGTAGTAGTCGATCGCGGCCGCTGCGACGCGATGCACCTCACCGTCGCCACCGGCTTCGACGTCTCGTTCGGCATCGGCGAGCAGGGCGACGGATCGATGCGACGGTTCGTACACGAGATCTTCGGTCTCGTCGGGCGGCGCGGGGCTCACGCCCTTCTGCTTCGCGATCTCGATGAGCCAGTTGCGCAGCCGCCGCGTCGACACGCAGTCGTAGCGGTTGTAGTCGGCGAGGTCGTCGAGCACCGACTCGGCCTCGGCCCTCTCCCCCGCTTCGGCGAGGGCTCGAGCGGCCACGTACTGCACGATCGAGTCGTCGCCCTTCTGCACGTCGCTGGTGCGCACCTCTTCGCCCATGTACAGCGGTTCGAGCTTCTTGATCGAGTACGAGCGCGAGCCGACCCGCACGGTGCGCAGCACGAGCGGGTACAGGTCGACGAACACGCCCTCGCGCAACAGCCTGTCCACGTCGGATTCGCGGACGCCGTAGCGCGCGGCCATCGCGACGAGATGCGAGGTCTCGTACGGTGCGTAGTGGTAGATGTGCATGTCGGGATGAGCGGCGCGGCGCGCATCGACGAAGTCGAGGAACTGCTCGAGTGCGATCTTCTCGTCGGCGAAGGTGTGAGCCCACAGCGGTGTGTACTGGTCTTCGTTGTCGACCCAGCCGAACAGATAGTCGATGCCCCACTGCGCGTGTCCGTCGCCCGCGGGCTCGGTGTAGAGCGGGTCGCCTTCGAAGTCGAAGAAGATGTCTCCGCGACTCGGTCGGGGCAGCGTGTGGATGGCTCCGGGATGATAGACGTCGAACGTCGGCGCATCGTCGGCATCGGCACGCAGCTGCAGGCGCGCCTGTGCACGCAGCGACTCGAAGGTGTCGACGTTCATGCCGGCAGGAGTGGTGACCGCCTCGGCCAGGTCATCGATCGTCTCGATGCCGGCGGCTCGCAGCCGTGCGCGCTGCACCGGACGCATGCGCGCGACCATGAGCAGGTCGCGGTGCGCATCCACCTGCTCCGTGCACGTGGCGCAGCGCCCGCACGCCACGATCTCGAGGTCACCGCGGTCATCGCCCCAGGCGAGGGCCTCGCCTTCGCCGCCGCTCTCGACCCGCCGGTCCGCGATCAGCGCGCGCAGGCGCGCACGGCGCACGTGGAACAGGGGCAGCAGGTCGTCCACCTCATGCGTGCTGATGGTTCCGTCACCGAGGATGAGGTCGACCCAGTCGGAGCGCGGGATGCCGAGACCGTCGAGTTGATCGACATATGCCGCAAGCTGCATGAGAGCGGTGACACGCGCCGTCCGAGCGAGCTTCGAATCCTGAACGCGCCACGATCCGTCGTCTTCTCGCAGCAGGAAGTCGGCGAAGCCGACGAACTCGTCGGTCGAGAACGCTGCCTGGAAGAGCACCTTCGCGTCGGAACGCAGCGCATTGCCGGTCTCGGCGACGGCCGCGGCGAGAGACGACGCCTCTGCGGACGAAACCTTGGGGACCTCGTGCACAGCATCCGTCCCGAAGCGCTCACGATAGGCCTCGAGGACCTTCACCTCGTGCAGATCACCGAGCTGGGCCGCGCGTGCGAGGGTGGCGTCTTCCGGCTCTACTACTCGAGGCACGCGGCCGAGCTTCGCGTCGATCGCTCGCGCCCAGGCGAATTCGCACTCGGCGGCCGCCTTCAGGTCGCTGGCGCTGAAGATGACGCGCTGCGCCTGAGTGTCGATCCGCATGTCTCGAGCGTAGCCGGGGGCTCAGACAGCGGATGCTGCGGGTGCTTCGAGGCTTCGACTCGCTGCGCTCGCTCAACCCGTTTCGTCTCGCCTACGGCTCGCTCAACGCCCCGCGTAGCAGTCGCGAACTCAACGCCCCGCGTAGCAGTCGCGAACTCAACGCCCCGCGTAGCAGTCGCGAACTCAACGCCCCGCGTAGCAGTCGCGAGCTCAACACCCCGCGTAGCAGTCGCGAACTCAACGCCCCGCGTAGCAGTCGCGAACTCAACGCCCCGCGTAGCAGTCGCGAGCTCAACACCCCGCGTAGCAGCCGCGGGCAGTGCGCTCAGCGCCACCAGTCGTCGTCGGGTGTGACCGGCAGGTGGCGCTTGTGCTGAGTGGCGAGGTACTTTCCCTCGAGCCGGGCTGCTGCCGCAGCATCCACCGGCTTCCCCTCGAGATAATCGTCGATCTGCTCGTAGGTGAGACCGAGTTCGTCCTCGTCTGCGCGTCCGGGCTGGTCATCGAGCAGGTCGGCGGTGGGAATCTTCATCCACAGCCGCTCCGGAGCTTGCAGTGAACGCAGCAGCGCCTTGCCCTGCCGCTTCGTGAGGCCTGCGAGAGGCAGGACATCCGCAGCGCCGTCGCCGAACTTCGTGTAGAAGCCGGTCACGGCCTCGGCCGCGTGATCGGTGCCGATGACGAGGTGACCGTCGTGTCCGGCCAGCGCATACTGCGTGACCATGCGGATACGGGCCTTGATGTTGCCACGGTTGAAGTCGGTGATGTCGGCGCCTGCCGCCTGCTCGATGTCCTTCTCGACGCCGTCGACGCCATTGCGGATGTTCACCTCGACCGTGCGATCCGCTGCGATGAAGCCGAGCGCGGCGGTCGCGTCATCCGCGTCGTGCTGCACCTTGTAGGGCAGGCGCACAGCGATGAAGTCCGCCTCGTGGCCGCCTGATCTCACGCGCTCGACGGCGAGTTGCGCGAGCCGGCCGGCGAGCGTCGAATCCTGCCCTCCCGAGATGCCGAGCACGAATCCCTTCGCGCCGGCCCTGGTCAGGTAGTCGATGAGGAACTGCACGCGGCGTTCGACTTCGACGGCCGGGTCGATCTCGGCGCGCACTCCAAGTGTCTGAGCGATCTCCTGCTGAAGCGTCATGCGTCCAGTATCCCCCTTGACTGTTACGCGCTCGTGACACGGATGGAGTATGTCCGGCGCACATCGGCTTGACTGGGACAGACGACAGAAAGCGAGCCTTCATGACTCTTCTCGGCAGCAGCGATATCGACGTGCTCCCCCTCGCCCTCGGCGGCAATGTATTCGGCTGGACAGCCGACCGCGCCGCCTCGTTCGAGATTCTCGATGCGTTCGTCGGAGGCGGTGGCGACTTCATCGACACAGCCGACGGATACAGCGCCTGGGCGCCCGGCAACGGCGGTGGCGAGAGTGAGACGATCATCGGCGAATGGCTCGCTGCTCGGAGGCCGTCTGACATCACGATCGCGACGAAGGTCAGCTCCCACCCGCAGTTCAAGGGGCTGTCGGCCGAGAACGTCCGCGCCGCCGCCGAGGCATCGCTCAAGCGGCTCGGCGTCGAGACGATCGATGTGTACTTCGCGCACTTCGACGACGTCGAGACCCCGCTCGAGGAGACTGTCGCGGCGTTCGGTCAGCTCGTCACGGACGGCCTGGTGCGCCACACCGCTGTCTCGAACTACTCCGCGGACCGCATCCGCTCCTGGATCTCACTCGCGCAGGATGCCGGGACCGCCGTTCCCGTTGCCGTACAGCCGCATTACAACCTCGTGCACCGTAACGATGTCGAGGAGAGCATCGTGCCGGTCGCTCAGGAGTTCGGTCTGAGCCTCGTGCCGTACTACGCGCTGGCGAGCGGCTTCCTCACCGGGAAGTACCGTTCGACGGACGCCTCGGCGGTGGACTCGGCACGCGCCGGCGGAGCCGCGAAGTACGCGACTGGGCACGGGCTGCGCGTCATCGACGAGCTGGAGCGCGTCGCCGCGGCCCACGACGCGTCGATCACCTCGGTGTCGCTGGCGTGGCTGCGGTCGCAGCCGACGGTCGCCGCGCCGATCGCGAGCGCGTCGCGGGTCGAGCAGGTGGCGGATCTGCTGGCCGGTGCGCGGCTGGAGCTTTCGACGGAGGAGCTGCGCGCCCTCGACGATGTCTCGGCCTGGAGCCCCGCGAACGCTTGAGGCGGGTCGCTCGGCGAAGGTTTCGACTCGCTGACGCTCGCTCAACCCGTTTCGTCTCGCTCCGCTCGCTCAACGCCCCACAGGCGCCGCGGGTCGTTGAGCGGACGCGCGAAGCGCCGGAGACGAAACGGGTTGAGCGATGAGCGCAGCGAAGAGTCGAAACCGGGGTTCAGGTGCGGATGCGGCTCGGACCGTTCTCGGTCTGCTCGACCACGAGCTGAGCGGGGATCTGCTCCTGCATCGACTCGACGTGGCTGATGATCCCGACAGTGCGGCCACCGGAGCGCAGTTCGTCGAGAGTGCGCATCGCGACGTCGAGCGTGTCGGCGTCGAGGGATCCGAATCCTTCGTCGATGAAGAGGGTGTCGAGCTGGATGCCGCCGGCGCGCGCCGTGACGACCTCGGCGAGACCGAGGGCGAGCGCGAGCGAACTGAGGAACGTCTCCCCTCCCGAGAGCGATTGCGCGGGCCGCGTCTGTCCGGTGAAGGCATCGAAGACGACGATGCCGAGACCGGATGCTGCGCCCCGAGCCGCGAGCGCGTCTGAGTGCTGCAGCTGATATCGCCCCGTCGACATGTCGCTGAGGCGCCGGTTCGCTGCCTGGACGATCTCTTCGAGCTCCGCCGCGAGCACGAATGTCTCGAGCGTCATCTTGTGGGTGTTGCCTGCGCGACCGGCGATCGTGTCGGCGAGGCCGCGGATCACCTGGTACTCGGCCTGCTGATCAGCGCTCCGCGCGTGCTCGGACGCTGCGGAGTCGATGAGTCCCGCAAGCTGCTCCGCCGTGCTCTGCGCACGGTTGGCGGTATCGACGGCTGTCTTCCAGGTGGCACGCGCATCGGTTGCCGACTGCTCGACCGGGGCCAGGTCGATGGGGTCTTCGGGGAGAGTGCGCAGTTCGAGTTCGAGCAGGGTCGCACGCTCTTTCGCACGCTGCACGCTGTGCGCGGTGATGCGTGAATCGAGCGCTGCCTGCTCTGCGGATGAGCGCAGAGAGTGCTGCACCGCCGTGGCATCGTCGAAGTCGGAGGCCGCGAGGGCAGCGTGCTGCTCTGCCTGCGCCTCGATCAGCACAGTCGCACGTCGGGCATGCTCGGCGAGAGCAGCAGCCAACGCCTGCGCGGCTTCGATCTGCGCTTCCGCAGAGGTCAGACGCTCCCGCACCGAGCCGAACGCACCACGGGCGTCGGCGATCGACTCCTGCGCCTCGCGGCTGCGCTGCTCGATCAGTGCGAGCGATTCGCGAGCGGTGGCGAGCGCGGCAGCAGATTCCGTGCGCTCGTTCTCGAGCTGCACGGCGCGTGCGTCCGCCTCCGATAGCCGGGCCTCGAGTGCGGGCAGCGAGTCGGCCGCCGCAACAGCACCGGCATGAGCCGCCGCGGCAGTCTCGACCTCGGCTTCCGCCGTTTCAATCGTGCGCTTCTCTGCTCGAGCCTCTGCCGCCGCGAGCTCGGCACGCACTGCGGCGAACCGTTCTGCGGCGCCGCGTTCTGCCTCGGTCGCGGCATCCCGAACCGCCTCGGCCGACTCGATGTCGTCTGCCGAGACGGGGTCGGTGTGCGCGGCGGGAGCGGGATGCGAGGTCGATCCGCACACCGCACAGGGCTCGCCTTCGACGAGAGCGGTCGCGAGCTCCCCGGCGAAGCCGTCGAGGCGGCGACGACGCAGTTCGGCGAGCTCGGTCTGGGCGGCGGCCAGCGCAGTGCTGGCTTCGGAAAGTCGACGCTCTGCGGTCTCCAGCTCACCGCTGAGCCGCGCGCTCTCGACAGCAGCGTCGCGCCTCGTCTTCGCCGCGTCGTGGGAACGTGCGAGATCTTCGACACGGTCGGCGAGGCGCCGGATCTCATCTCGCTGCGCTGCCAGCTCGACACGACGGCCAGGAAGCGCAGCGCGCTCCCCCTCCCCTGCATCGACGCGCTCGGATGCCGTCGACACCTGCTTCTCGGCGGACGCGAGTTCCGCGGCCAATACCGGAGCCGTGGCTTCCAGCTCGGCGGCACGCGCCCATGCGCCGCTCTCGCGGGTGCGGTCAGCGGCCCAGGTCTCCAGTGCTGCGATCGCATCGGGGCGGGTGCCTGATCCGCCATCGCGCGATACCTCAGCACCGTGCTCACCCTGGCCGGACTCGGCCGCTGGTTCGGGGAATTCTGTGCCTGTCGCCTCCCACGCCGACCGCGCAGCCTCCTCTGCGGCAGCAGCTGCAGCGCGCGCATCTTCCGCACGTGTCGTCGCCGTGATCGTGGCGCGCAGCGCCTCGGCGGCCCGCGCGCGCTCGAGCGACTGTCGCGCCTCGACGATCTGCGGTTCCTCGGCGTCGAGCGCAGCGAGTGCAGCGCGTGCGCGGTCGCGCTCCTGCTGCGCCTTCTTCTCCTCGCGCGCGGCGACGAGTGCAACATCCGCCGCCGTAAGCGTCTTCTCGGCATCGTCCTGCTCGGCGATGCGGCGCTCGGCCTGATACTCGGCGCGGGTGAGCGCGAGACGCAGCGACTCCAGACGCGCTTCCGTGCCGCCGGAACCGGACGCGGCAGGAACGGCTTCGTCGTCGATCGGACGATCTCCCCAAAGGGCCGCGACAGTGACGACGCGCTCCGCTTCTTCCATCCGTGCCGTCACGGAGGCCATCAGACCGGCGAGCGCGTGCTCGGCGGAGCGGCGCCGCTCGTCGAACCGCGACTGCACGTCATCGAATCGCTCCGTGCCGAAGAGCCGGCGCAGCAGCGCCTGCCGCTCTTTGCTGTCGGCGAGCAGGAAGCGGGCGAACCGGTTCTGGGCGAGCAGGATCACCTGCAGGAACTGCTCTCGGCTCAGCTGCAGGATCTCGTCGAGTTCGTCCGCGACCCGTTTCTCCTTGGCAGCGAGAGTCACCCAGCCGTCGTCACCCAGAGAGTCCAGTTGCACGCCAGAGGCCTGCTTCGTGAGCCCCCCACCTCGTTTTGCCGGGCGCTGGTACTCCGGCGAACGCGTGACACGGAACCGACCGGCGGTCGTGCTGAACTCGACGACCACCTCACTGACGTCTTCGGGAGCGCAGTAGTCGCTGCGCAGCCGTTTGTCTCCGCTCTCGTACCGTGGCACGCCGCCGTACAGGCCGAAGCAGACGGCATCCAGAATGCTCGACTTGCCTGCTCCCGTACGACCGGCGATCAGGAAGATGCCGTCGTCGGCGAAGCCGTCGAAGTCGACGACCTGTCGATCGAGGAATGGACCGAATCCCTCGATCTCGAGACGGTGGAGGCGCACTAGACGAGGGCCTCGGCGGCCACGCGCTCGTCGAGGATCTCGCGGATGAGCTCGCGCTCGCGCTCACTCGGGCCCTGCCCCGCACGCACGTGCTCGAGGAACGCCTCGATGCGCTCTGTATCGGTGACGGCGGACTTCAGACGCTCGGCGTACGAACGCTCCGCGCGCTCGGCCCCACCCACCGGAGCGTGCTGCACCATCGCGCAGTGCGTGAAGTGCGCCTTCAGGCGGCGCATCGGTTCGGACTGCGGCAGCGCGTCGGTGTACACCGCGCACACCCAATCGCCGGCGTGCGCCGCGATGTTCTCAGTCGAGAGGATCTCTTCGAGCGTTCCCGTGAGCGTCACGAGCCGGCGCGGCACCGGCAGCGGCAGCCACTCTACGGAAGCGAGGCCGGCGGCATCGAGATCGACCAGCCAGGAACCGCGTTCCTTGTGCTGCTCGCCGAAGCTGTAGTGCAGCGGCGCCCCCGCATACCTGACACGGTCGCTCAGCTGCTGCCGTCCGTGGATGTGCCCGAGCGCGATGTAGTCGGGACCGTCGAAGACATCGAGCGGCACGACATCGAGGCCCCCTTGGCGCACCTCGCGCTCGAGCCCTGCCGTGGCATCGACCCCGGCGGCGAAGCAGTGCGCGATCGCGACCGAGCGTCCGTCATGCGCAGCCATTCCCGCACGGACGAGCCCCATCGCATGCGCCATCGTCTGCGCCTGCGTGCGGAGAGTGGCATCTGGCCAGTACTGGCGCACGATCGCCGGTTCGAGGTACGGGATGCCGTAGAAGTGCACCGGACCGTCGGAGTCGGAGATCGTGACCGGCGTGCCGATCGCACGCGGATCGGTGACCACATGGATGCCGTCGCGCAGCAGCCGCGCCTGGAATCCAAGGCGCGCTGCGGAGTCGTGGTTGCCACTCGTGACGATGACCTTGGCGCCGGTGTCGTGGAGGGCGACCAGCGTGTCGCCGAGCAGTGTGTATGCGGGGCCGGCGGGCGTCGAGGAGTCGAACACGTCACCCGCGACGATCACAGCATCCACGGCATTGTCACGCACTTGCTCGACCAGCGCGCTCAGTACCTCGGCCAGCGCATCCATGGTCGAGGTGCCGTGGAACGTGCGGCCGATGTGCCAGTCGGAGGTGTGCAGGATTCGCATACTCACACGGTACGGACGGCCACCGACATTCACGTCGAGGCGTGCCGCAGCACCCTTCGACAGGCTCGGAAACCGCGAAGGACGCAGCGGCACCGAAGGCACCGCTGCCAACGCGCAGCGGTGCCTTCTGCGAACATCAGTGCACGAGGACCGGCGTGCTCTCCGCGTCCGCTGCGCCCTGCGGCAGCAGATCCTCCTTGCGACCGCGCACCATCGTGGCTGCGATGATCGACGCCAGCACCATTCCGATCGCGGCGGCGATGAAGGTCGCGCTGTAACCGTCCGCCAGGACGTCGAGGCTGACTGCACTCTGCCCGCCGACGACGGCCGCGTAGACGGCCGTGAAGACCGAGAGTCCGATCGATCCGCCGATCTGCATGGCCGAGTTGGTCACAGCGGATGCGACACCCGCGTCATGCGGCTTCACGCCGGTGAGGGCCACGTTCTGCAGCGGGATGAACACCGACGCCATGCCGAAGCCCATGACGAGCAGTGCCGGAGCGACCTGGACGAAGTAGTTGCCACCGGGCGTGATGAACGACAGGTAGACGAGACCGGCGGCGACGATGAGCGGGCCGCCGATGAGCAGCGGACGCGGACCGACCGTGCCGAGCATCTTCGTGGCGAGCGGAGCGAGAAGCATGGTGCCCAACGGCAGCGGAAGGCTCGCGAGCCCAGACTCGAACGCTCCCTGCCCGAGCACGATCTGCAGGTGGAACGTCAGGTACAGAGTCGCACCGATCATCACGCTGCCGGCGACGGCCTGGATGAGGAAGGCACCGCCGCGCACCTTGTGCGTGACGACGCGCAGCGGAAGCAACGGGTTGCTCACCCGGGTCTCGACCCACACGAACACGGCCAGCAGAACCACGCCGAGCGCGATGAAGGTGATGGTCATCGGGTTGGCCCAACCGGTCTCGGCGAGGCTGAAGCCGTAGACGAGTGCCCCGAGACCTGCGGTGACGAACAGCGCACCCCACATGTCGTAGCGGTTGTCACCGTCGGCTTTGCTCTCGCTGAGGAACAGCGCACCGCCGATGAGGCCGATCGCGACGAAGAAGAGGTTGACCAGCAGGCACCACCGCCAGTCGAGGAACTCCGTGAGGAATCCGCCGAGCACGAGGCCGACGGCCGCGCCGGCACCGGCGACGGTTCCGAATACCGCGAACGCGGTGTTGCGCTCCTTGCCGGACGGGAACAGCGTCGTGAGCAGCGCGAGGGCGGCGGGCGCGAGCATCGCCGCGAACACGCCCTGCAGAGCGCGACCGAGGATGAGCTCCCAGCCGGCCATCGCCAGACCGGCGTAGAGCGAGGCGAGGCCGAAGCCGATCATGCCGACCATGAAGGTGCGCTTGCGCCCCCAGTAATCCGAGATGCGGCCGCCGAGCAGCAGCAGCGCCCCGAACGCCAGAGCGTAGGCGGTGACGACCCACTGTCGCAGGTGGTCGTCCATGTTCAGGGCGACCTGTGCCTGAGGAAGGGCGATGTTGACGATGGTGCCGTCGAGGACGACGACGAGCTGGGTGAGCGAGATGATGAACAGCGCCCACCATTTGGCCTTGGGGTGAGCGCGCAGGGTCGCAGACATGGAAAAACCTCCGGTGTCGTATGAGGATGCCGGAGGTTTCAAGCCTCGGACCAGCCACCGTTCTGGGCGCTGACCGCCTCAGCGAACGGTGCTGAGCAGAATTCCATTGTATCGAATATGAACCTGTGGATTCGAGCCGGAAGGTCCCCTGACCCACCCTCACCATGACGATCGACACGCGGTCATGCAGTGTGCGAGATGCACCTTCACCTGTGCGGCGTGCGGGGCTGCGCGATGCGAGATCTGGGCTGCCCTCCGCCCTGCAGGGCCGGATTCGACCCTCCGGCGGGGCTTGTGTCCTCATCCTTGCAGGTGCGACACGATCCGTAACAGAGCGTCACACGCCGCAGCGGTCATCGACGGCGCAGCAGCCCTGCGTGCTCGGGGTTCTGCGCGAACCACTCGGCGACGTACCAGCAGGCCGGATCAACCTTGCGATCGCCGCGGCTCTGGATGTCGTCGACCGCACCCTCGACGACTCGCGCCGCATGCCCGTTTCCGCGGAAAGTCGGGATCGTGAAGGCCCTGGTCAAGGCGATCGTGCTGCCGTCGTCGCGGTAGTCGAGAGCGCTCACGAGCACTCCGTCACGGGTGAGGGTGTATCGCGAAGCATCCTTCTCATCGGTGAGGATGAAGCCGTCGACGATGTGCGAACCAGTCATCATTCCACGGTAAGCCCACCCGCGGACACAAGGTTACGTTTTGACACGACACGACTTTCTCAGTAATAATCCACCCATGACCACCAACGCGCGCCCCTCGTCCGCCCAGGAGGCGAACAGGACTGCCGGGATGATGATGCCCGGCTGCGTTGGCATGTGTTGCCGAATGTGTAGCTGACCCCAGCCGCCCCGCCACGCTCCCCGTATTCGCGATCTGCGAAGAAGGAGCCCGAGCACCCACCTGCGTGCTCGTTCCCGGCCTTCTCGGTCATTCACGCAACACATCCGAGCCGTATCGGCTCACCCTTCGCAAGGAACCCATCATCATGTCGAACATCGCAACCCTCGAGCGTTCTGCCACCCGCGCCCCTCATCTCCGTGCTGTTCCGCCGCTCATCGAGCAGGCACCGGCCGCGGTCGCACCGGCCGTACCAGCAGACCTTCCCGCGACCCGCTCACCGCGCGGCTTCGCCCTCTACGTCGGACTCGATGAGATCAAGGCCGCCGAAGCCGGCGTCAGCCTGCCGCTGCTCGTCGACGCCCTCCGCCGCACACTCGCCGAACTCGCCCCCGGCGCCGAGACCCACGCCACCGTCGCCCTCGCGCCGCACGGCTCGGGCGGACGCGACCTCGACGTCGTGCGCCTCGCCCTTCAGGAGCCCGGTGCGATCGCCCGCACCAAGGCCGCGGACGAAGAGGAGAAGGACGAGGACTACGGCGTCACCGTCGACATCTCCCGCAAGCGCGTGCTGATCGACGGAGACTCGGCAGCGTTCACATACAAGGAGTTCGAACTGCTGCAGTACCTCGTGCTCCGCGAGGGGCGCACGATCGAGCGCACTGAACTGGTCGGTGCCCTCTGGCAGTCGCCGGATGACGAGACCCCCGGCGAGCGCACGATCGACGTGCACGTGCGTCGCCTTCGCGCCAAGCTCGGCCGCTACGAGGACATCGTGCGCACGGTCCGCGGCGTCGGCTACCGCTTCGACCGTCACGCGGACGTCGTGATCCGCTACGGGCACGGCACGCCTTCGCCCGACCGCTTCTGAGGGGTTGATTTTCCAGCTCGCGCTCGTTCATAACTCCTCAAGAAACAGCCGGGATCAGCACGAATGACGCGGTTCCGCGGCAGGATCGGCGATCTGTGAGGAGTTGTGAACACCGCGGTGTCAGCGGCGCGACGTAGGGTGTTCGCATGACGACGACAGCGGATGCCGCACCCGCAGCACACGCTCCGATCGAGTCGCCGCGCACCACCGTGTACCGTCCTGCGCACCCGTTGAATCTGTTCCGCACGGTCGGCGTGCTCATGCGCGGGCCCAAGGATCCGACCATGCTCGTCGACGGCATGGCGCTGTGGCGCGCGAGCCGCACGCCCGCCGGCGTCGCGACCCTCGCGCTGCGGCAGAGCAGCGAAGGGATTCACGCGACCGCGTGGGGCCCTGGGTCGGACTGGGCACTCATGCAGCTGCCCGCGCTCTGCGGCGCGGACGACGACGCGAGCGGCTTCGATGTCTCGAGCCTGATCGCGGCGGGGCATCCGCACCTCGCCGACGTCGCTCGCCGTACGGCCGGCACCCGCCTGACCCGCACCGATCTCGTCTTCGACGCACTCGCGAGCTCGGTGATCGAGCAGAAGGTCACATCGTTCCAGGCGTTCGGTGCATGGCGCACCCTCGTCACCCGGTTCGGCGAACACGCACCCGGTCCGAGCCCGAGGCCGATGTTCGCGCCGCCGACGATCGACGGCTGGCGCCTCATCCCGTCCTGGGCCTGGCACCGTGCTGGAGTCGAACCTCCGCAGTCGCGTGCGATCGTGCGTGCCGCCGAACGCGGTGAGCGGATCAGCGCCGTCGTGCTCGCTGCGCAGACCGGCGCGGAGCGCGACCGCATCCTCACCAGCCTTCCCGGCATCGGGGCGTGGACGTCATCCGAGACACGAAGCCGCGCCCTGGGCGATCCAGATGCCGTGAGCGTCGGTGACTACCACCTCGCTCACCAGGTCGGCTACGCGCTCACCGGTGCACGTGTCGACGACGACGGGATGCTGGAGCTCCTGGCACCTTGGACGGGTCACCGGCACCGCGTCATCCGGCTCATCCTCGCCAGCGGTCTGCTCGAAGCGCGCCGCGGCCCTCGACTGGCGCCCGAGGATCACCGGCGACGCTGACTCGTGTTCAGGTCGCGACCCTATGCTGAGGGCATGGCGGCGACGAAGAAGCAGCGGTGGAGTTGGCTCGGCGGCACGGTCGTCCTCGTCGTGCTGGGCGTGGTGATCGGGCTCATCCTGCAGAACGTCTGGCTCGGGCTGCTGCTCGCCGCCGTCGTCTCACTCGTGTGGCTCATCGCGGTCGAATCGCGAAAGGGCGGCAACGCCGGGGTGAACGACGAATCCAACGGCATCGAGCTCTGACGCCCCCGAGCGATGTCTGAGACTGCGACTACAGTCGAGCGCATGTCGACCGGCATCCTCGAGACCCCTGTCGGGAGGCTCACCGTGTTCAGCGACGGCGAGTCGGTCACCCGTGTGTCGTGGCGCGGCGCACCGCCGCCCGAGAGCGACGCCGCAGAACCGGACCCGGTACTGCTCGAGGCGATGCGGCAACTGCGCGCCTACTTCGACGGCCGGCTCACGCGCTTCGACGTGCCCTTCGATCTCGGGCACCAGACCGAGACCACCCACGCCGTCCTGACCGCACTGGCCGAGACCGTCGATCACGGCGAGTCTGTCACGTACGGCGAGCTCGCTGCGAGAAGCGGCACCAGCATCCCCGCGCGCGGCGTCGGCGCGGTCATGGGCGCCAACCCCGTGCCGATCATCGTGCCCTGCCACCGCGTCGTCGCCAGCGACGGGCTCGGCGGGTACTCGGGAGGCGACAGCGGACAGGGCCTTCTGACCAAGCGGTGGCTGCTGGAATTCGAGGGCGCACTTCCGACGGCACTGTTCTGAACCGGATCAGCAGCACCCCGTCGCGCGCCGGCTGACTCACGAGAAGACGGGCGTCACCTCGGCCGCATCGAATACGTGAGCGGGTACAGCTCGGCGATCAGCGCCACGAAGTCCTCGAACGGCCCAGCGCCGCGCTCGTCGAGCTCGGCCGATACGGTCGGCAGCCGGATCATCCGGGAGAGCCGGTCGGCGATGCCGGGCGCACGGTGACGGTGGTCACGCCGTCATCGTATCGACTGCACGCAGCGCCAGAGCGTCGGCTTGTCCGGGTCGCGCACGACAGTGGCTCGCGGCGCGCTGACACGACCCGTAGACTGTCGGCCATGGGTTTGATAGTCAAGAGTGCGCTGTTCGACACGCGCTGCTTCACGTTCCGCGACCGCCGCGCCTGACGGCGCGTTGATGGTCGAATAACGCCACTGCGCGTCGTCGTTCCGGATGTCCTGCACCCGGAGGCGCGTTCGCCCTGCCCTCGCACGCCCGCTCCCGGGTGCTCCTTCCTCACGACTGGAGCGCACCTTGCGACCTCGATCCCATACCGGTGGCCGACACGAACTCGGCCAGAACTTCCTCACCCATCGCCCGACCCTCCGACGGCTCACGACGCTCACCGCTGCCACCGACGGAGCGATCCTCGAGATCGGCGCCGGCGATGGCGCCCTCACCCACCACCTCGCTCGATTGGGACGAGACCTGCGCGCGATCGACATCGATGCGCAGCGTGTCGATCACCTGCGCACACGTATCCGCGGCGCGAGCATCCAGCTTGCCGATGCCATGCTCGAGCCGTTGGATCGTCCGGTGATCGTCGGCAATCTCCCCTTCCATCTGACGACGCCGTTGCTGCGCCGACTGCTGTCCACTCACGAATGGCAGCACGCGATCCTGCTCACGCAGTGGGAGGTCGCGCGCAAGCGCGCCGGTGTGGGCGGGGCCACCATGATGACCGCGCAGGCCGGACCCTGGTACGAGTTCCGCCTGCACGAGCGCGTGCCCGCTCGCCACTTCCGGCCGATGCCGGCCGTGGACGGCGGCATCCTCACGATCGAGCGCCGCACGACGCCGCTCCTCCCGTTTCGCGATCGGCAACGGTTCGAACGCTTCGTCGGCGCGGTCTTCCGAAGCCGAGGCAACGGCATCCGCCGGATTCTTCGGGCTGAAGGACATCCGACGGTGGGCATCGACCGCGCGCTCAACGGCGCCGGCATCGCGCGCGCGGCACTGCCGAGGGACCTCACTCCCGGACAATGGGCACGACTGTGGCAGTTCCTCGGCGAGAACGGCCGAGGGACAAGAGGACAATAGAGGTGTGAGTCTCTTCGCCTTCGGTCCGTCGCGTGGCCCTCGGTGGCAGTTGGGGCTGCAGGCCGCGATCGGGATGGCGGTGCCGATCGCCGTGATGACCCTGCTGGGCCATCCGACTCTCGGCTACATCGCCGGTTCCGGCGCCTTCACGGTGCTCTTCGCCGGCGCTGCTCCCGTGGTCGAGCGGGCCAGAGTACTGCCCATCATCGCGGCAGGGCTGATCGTGAGCGCAGCGCTCGGGGCACTCGCCGGTGCGAACACCTGGTTGGTCGCCATCGGCATCGTCGTGATCGCCCTGGCCGCGGCCGGGCTCGCATTCGGATTCCGCCTCGGCCCGCCGGGACCGATCTTCTTCGTACTCGTCTTCGGTCTCTCCGCCCAGGTGACCGCGCACGCCGCGATCGCACCGCTCACCTACACCGCGACGATCGCGGCCGGCTGCCTCTTCTCGTACCTGGTGGCGCTGTCGCCGCTCGTCATCCATCGCGTGCGCTCGCATCCGGCGCGCCCGCTGCGCGAGCTTCTGCCGGGCCCATCCTTCGACGATGCCTCCCGCCTACTGCTGCTGCGTGTCGCCATCGTCGCCGTACTCGGCGTGCTGATCGGGATGTTCGTCGACCCTGACCGCAGTTACTGGATCGTCGGAGCGGCCATCGCCGTGATCGGTGTCGCCGCAGATCGTCGAGCCGCGTTCCAGCGAGGGCTGCACCGGATGCTGGGGACCGTACTGGGCGTCGGCGTGTACGCACTGCTTGCCCTGCTGCATCCGTCAGGCCTGTGGATCGCGCTCATGCTCGGCATCATGCAGTTCTCGGTCGAACTCGTGGTCGTACGCCACTATGCACTCGCCCTGATGATCATCACACCCCTCGTGCTGCTGCTCACCGGGGCGGCGACCGGGCAGATCGGATCGATGGACGTCGCGCTGGAACGGATCATCGACACACTCGTCGGCGCGGCGCTGGGCGCAGCATCCGGCGTCCTGCACCCGAAAGCGGCGAAGCCGGCCTGATTCGGACCTGTTCAGCCGATCGCGAGCTTGATCAGCAGAGCTTCGAGTTGCGCCCGCTCGGCCTTGTCGAGAGGGCGCAGCAGCGCCTCCTCTGTCGCCAGATGAACGGGATACATCTCGTCGATCAGCGTGCGGCCGCTCTGCGTCAGCGTCACGACCCGGCCTCTTCCGTCCTCGGCGAGCGGATGCCGGGCGACGAGGCCGCCGGCCATCAGGCGATCCACACGTTTCGAGGTCGCCCCGGCAGTCACCATCGTATGTTCGGCGATCTCGCCCTGCGGCAGGGCGAACGGATCCCCTGCGCGACGAAGCGCGCACAGCACGTCGAACTCGCCCTCGCCGATCCCGAAGCGGCGATAGTTCTCGATGAGCGCAGCGGTGAAGTCGTCCGAGATCCGACGCATCCTGCCGATGACGGCCATCGGGCTGGGATCCAGCTCCGGTCGCTGCTCACGCCACTGCTCGACGAAACGCGCCACACGATCGATCTCAGACATGCGACCCATCTTACTTTCCGTGGAACATATACTCGTTTCCATGGAAACTGTTACGTCGCGCCGGATGCGGCTCTGGAACCGTGCCCGCTGGCCGCTCATCGCAGCGATCGGACCCATCGTGTTCGGATCGACGTACTGGGTCACCCGGGAGTTCCTGCCCGCCGACTCACCGCTGTGGGGGTCGGCCATCCGCGCGTTGCCGGCCGGACTCGTTCTACTACTGGTCGTGCGGCGGCTCCCGCACGGCGCATGGTGGTGGCGTTCGATCGTCCTCGGCACGCTGAACATGGGCCTGTTCTTCTGCCTGGTCTACGTCGCAGCACAGCTGCTTCCATCCAGCGTGGCCGCATCCGTGACCTCAGTGGCGCCGCTGATGATCGCGGCGTTCGCCTGGCTGATCCTCCGCGAACCACCGACGGCACGTGTGCTCATCGGCGCAGGCATCGGCGCCGCTGGTGTCCTGCTCATCGTCGGCACCGCCACAGGACGATTGGACGCCTGGGGCATCGCGGCATCCATCACGTCCATGGCGATGTCGGCTCTCGGCGCGATCCTCATGAAGCGGTGGAACGACGGCACCCCCGTGCTCACGGTCACCGCGTGGCAGCTGCTCGTCGGCGGCATCGAGCTGAGCATCGTCGCCGCACTCATCGAAGGCGCTCCGTCCGCCGTGACCCCGACCGAGTTCGCGGCGTTCGCCTACATCAGCCTGATCGCCACCGCTCTCGGCTTCTTCTGCTGGTTCAGCGGGTTCCGTCATCTGCCTGCCGGTGTCGTCGGTGTGATCGGGCTGCTCAACCCCGTCACCGGTGTCGCGCTCGGGGTGCTGATCAGCGGCGAGACACTCAGCGCACTGCAGCTGATGGGCATCGCACTCGTGCTCGGCAGCATCGTGCTGGCGAATGCGAGGCGACGACCCACCGGGGTCAGCGCGCGGACGCACCACCCGAGGGCCCCGTCACCAGCTCCATCGTCGCCGGATCGCGATCGACGAGCTCGCCGGCAGTCGCGGTGATGACCCGGCGCATGGCCGCTGCGGCGCGAGTGGGATTGACGTCGGAGCGGTGGGCGAGACCGATCGTGCGGATTAACCGCAGATCGATGAGCCGTGTCGAGCGCAGCGTCGGCCGATCGAGCAGGACCATCGCCGGCACCACCGCCACCCCGAGGCCTCGCTCCACGAACCGCAGCACGGCATCCATCTCCGCGCCCTCCACCACCGGCGTCGGCGCGAGCCCGGCCGCACGGAACGCAGCATCCGTCACCCCTCGCAGGTCGTAGCTCTCGGCGAAGAAGACGAGCGGCAGACGCGATAGCGCCTCGAGGTCGATGCCTTCGTCTGCGACCGGTGCGTGCTCGGCAGAAGAGACGACCACGAGCTCCTCAGTGAGCAGCGGAGTGCGTACCAGCGCCGAGACTGACACCGGGAGGGCATCCGACAGTGTGATGAGCGCCATGTCGACTGTGCCGGCGGCGAGCTGCTCGATCAGGACATTCGACCCCGCCTCCGTGAGCAGCAACTCGACGCCCGGATGCGTCGCATGAAAGGCCGCCATCGCCTCGGCGACGAGGCTGATGCAGAGCGTGGGGGTGGCTCCGAGGCGCACCCGGCCGCGCTGAAGCCCGGCGAGCTCACCCATCTCGGCGCGGATGGTGTCCGCATCCGCCAGCATCCGCCGTGCACGGGGAAGCAACGTCTCACCCGCGTCGGTGAGCGTGATGTTGCCACGAGCACGATGGAACAGCTCGGCGCCCAGCTCGATCTCGAGCGACGAGATCTGGCGGCTCAGCGTCGGCTGCGCAAGGTGCAGCTTCGCCGCGGCCTGCGTGAAATGTCCGAGATCGGCGACTTCGACGAAGCCGCGCAACTGCTCCAGGTTCATGCTTTCACGCTATCAGGACAAGTCAATCTATGCATTGGAGTTATCGATGAGAAGTTCTTAGCGTGGATGCATGAGCACTCGCGAACGACAGATCTCCACCACCGTCCTCGTCATCGGCACGGGCGGTTCCGGCCTGCGCGCCGCGATCGAAGTCGCAGAGCGCGGCGTGGACGTGCTGGCCGTCGGCAAACGGCCTCGCGCCGACGCGCACACCGCGCTCGCGGCAGGCGGCATCAACGCCGCGCTCGCCACGATGGATCCAGGCGACACCTGGCAGCAGCACGCCGCCGACACGATCAAGGAGAGCTACCTGCTCGCGAACCCGCACACAGTCGAGGTCGTGGCGCAAGGCGCCGAGCGCGGCATCCGCGATCTCGAGCGCTGGGGCATGGACTTCGCGCGTGAGGACGACGGGCGCATCTCTCAGCGCTTCTTCGGCGCGCACACCTTCCGTCGCACGGCATTCGCCGGTGACTACACCGGGCTCGAGATCCAGCGGACCCTCGTGCGGCGGGCCGAGCAGCTCGACGTGCCCATCCTCGACGGCATCTACATCACGCGCATCCTCGTGAAGGACAACGTCGTGTTCGGTGCATACGGCTTCGATCAGAGCGACGGCACGCGCTACCTCATCCACGCGGATGCCGTGATCCTCGCCGCGGGAGGGCACACGCGCATCTGGCGCCGCACTTCGTCACGACGCGACGAGAACACCGGCGACGCGTTCCGGCTGGCCGTCGACGCCGGCGCGCGCCTGCGCGATCCGGAACTCGTGCAGTTCCATCCGTCCGGGATCATCGAGCCCGAGAGCGCGGCGGGCACCCTCATCTCGGAGGCCGCCCGCGGTGAGGGCGGCCTCCTGCGCAACGCCCTCGGCGAGCGCTTCATGGCGAAGTACGACCCCGAACGGATGGAGCTCTCCACCCGCGACCGCGTCGCACTGGCCGCGTACACCGAGATCAAGGAGGGTCGCGGCACCGAGAACGGCGGCGTGTGGCTCGACGTCTCGCACCTGCCCCGCGAGACGATCATGACCCGGCTCCCCCGCGTGTACCAGACGATGATGGAGCTGCAGATGCTCGACATCACGACCGACCCGATCGAGATCGCCCCGACCGCGCACTATTCGATGGGCGGCGTGTGGGTGCGCCCTGAAGATCACGGCACCGACGTCGACGGGCTCTACGCGATCGGCGAGGCGTCGAGCGGATTGCACGGCGCGAACCGCCTCGGCGGCAACTCCCTGATCGAGCTGCTCGTGTACGGGCGCATCGTCGGTCAGGCGGCGATCGCGCACGCCTCATCTCTGGATGCACAGCGGAGATCTCCTGAGGCCATCGCGCAGGCGCGGGCCGAGATCGACGACCTGCTGGCTTCGGACGGTCGGGAGAACGTGCGCGCGCTGCAGCGCGCGATCCGCAACACCATGACCGAGCACGCCGGTGTGGTGCGCTCCGCGGAAGGGTTGCGCGCCGGCCTCGCCGAGCTCGACATGATCGAAGGACGGATGGATGACATCGGCATCCACCCCGACATCGCAGGGTTCCAGGACCTCGCGCACGCCTTCGATCTCAAGGGCTCGGCTGTCGCCGCGCGCGCGACTCTCGAAGCAGCACTGGAGCGCCGCGAGACCCGAGGAGCCCACAACCGCAGCGACTTCCCGGACGAGGATCCGACGTTGCAGGTGAACCTGGTCTGGTCACCGAGCACCGGCGTGACGCGCGAGGAGATCCCGCCGGTGCCCGCCGAGATCCAGGATCTGATGCGCGAGGTGTCGTCCGAGGGCAAGCTCGTGGAGTGACCTGTCGCCGAACGCCATTGAGGATCGCCGGTGCGCGGCGCAGACTGGTTGCATCCGCGCACCCATCCGAAGGAGCGATCATGCCGAATCTCAACCCCTACCTGTCCTTCCGCGACACCGCCCGTGAGGCGATGCAGTTCTACCAAGGCGTCCTCGGCGGAGATCTCGCCGTCAGCACGTTCGGCGACATGCCCGACAGCGGGACCGCCGAAGGCGAGGAGAACCTCGTGATGCACGCGCAACTGAACGCTCCGGGCGGGCTCGTGCTCATGGCGTCGGACACCCCCACCGGCATGGAGTACGAGACGCCGCAGGGGATCTCGGTTTCGCTCAGTGGCGGCTCAGTCGACACCGACTACCTGCACCGCGCATGGGAAGGCCTCGTCGATGGCGGAACCGCCACCATTCCGCTGGGCGAAGCCCCCTGGGGCGGCGAGTTCGGCATGCTCGTCGACCGCTTCGGCATCTCGTGGATGGTCGCGATCGAGGATTCGTTCGCGACGTCGTCCGACTGAGTCGCTACGCCGTGTACGCGATGCCGGATGCGATGGTGATCAGCAGGATGCCGGGGAGCATGTAGTTGATGTACGACTCATCCGAACCGGTGTCGATCGCCCCGCCGAGCACGTACACGAACAGGAGCATCAGCGCGATCGGGGTGACCGCGGTGGTGATGATCGTGTCGGGGCTGCGGAGGATGTGGGTCAGCGACCGACACGTGAGGACGCGCATGTCGCTGAGAACGTGGGAGGCCATCAGAGGTCCTCTCCTTGGGGCGCTTCGACAGACTCAGCGATCGAGTTTGCGCTCCCTGAGCCTGTCGAAGGGTCGCCGACGAGCGCGAGGAAGACGTCCTCGAGGGACGGCTGCTTCTCGATGTACTCGACCTTCGCCGAGGGGAGAAGTTGCTTGAGTTCGGCGAGCGTGCCGTTCTGGATGATGGTGCCCTTGTGCAGGATCGCGATGCGGTCGGCAAGATGCTCCGCCTCATCGAGGTATTGCGTGGTGAGGAGCACAGTGGTGCCGGCCTTGGCGAGATCCTTCACGCTCTGCCACACCTCGATCCGCGCCTGCGGGTCAAGGCCCGTGGTCGGCTCGTCGAGGAAGATGATCGGCGGATTGCCGATCAGGCTCATCGCGATGTCGAGTCGGCGTCGCACGCCGCCGGAATACGTGGCGGCCTTTCGCCCACCGGCATCCGTCAGCGAGAACCGAGCGAGCATGCCGTCGGCGATCGCACCCGGGTTCTCCAGGTGACGCAGTCTTGCCACGAGGATGAGATTCTCACGGCCGGTGAGCACTTCGTCCACCGCGGCGAACTGACCGGTCAGGCTGATCGACTGGCGTGCGTCATTCGGACGTCGAAGTCGACGCCGCGCAGCACCTCGAGGTCCTTGAAGGACTTGCGGATGCCGCGCACCTGGATGGCCGCGGTGGTCATGAGCGGGTCTCCTTTCCGATCGCCTGGTCGAACGCCTTGTTGAGGCGGGCGCGCTCCTTGTCGATCCATTCCTTGCCCTGGTAGGACTTGGCGAACGTCTCGGTGAAGTCGACCGGGTCGTCGCCGACGATGTCGCGCACAGGGGTGCCGTCGACGGACGCCCGCTCCCAGAGGTCGACGAGTTCCGTGAACATCTGAGTGATGGTGTCGCCGCTGGTGATGCCGCCGTAATACAAGAAGTACCGGTGCATAGCCGTGGCGTTCGGCGAGGAAACGCCACGTCCCCCAGAACTCGACGAGCTGCTCTCGCCCCTGCGGGTTGATGGAGTAGACCTTGCGCGGCGGGCCCTTCTCGGAAGGGACCTTCTCCACGTCCACGAGACCGCGCTGCTCGAAACCAAGTACCGGTACTTGGCAACAGTGAGTACCGAGGTTCTTCTCAGGTCTCCCGGTACGCTCGAATCCATGCCACACGAACACCGCCAGCAGCGCGCGAAGCCGGTCTCGAACACCAAGGCGGTCTCCACTCGCAACGCGACATTCCAGTACTGGGAGACGCTGCTCGGCAACCGCACGAAGCGAAATCGCGCTGGCGAGATGATCGTGCAGGGCGTGCGCCCCATCAACCTCGTGCTCGAATCCGACCTCGAGGTGCGGGCGGTGCTGATCACGCACACGAACAGGCGCTCACCCTGGGCGTCCGAGACGATCGCCGCCGTACAGGCGACGGGCGCCGCGTCGTGGCTGGTCGCGCCTGAACTCATGACTGAACTCGGCGAGAAGGAGGAGGAGCCACCGGAGCTTCTGCTGATCGTCGCGATTCCCGCCGACGACCTGTCCCGGCTTCCAATCTCGGCCGATGCCCTCTTCGTCGCCCTGGACCGCCCGGCCTCCCCCGGCAACATCGGCTCGATCGTGCGCTCGGTGGATGCACTCGGCGGCCACGGCGTGATCGTGACCGGGCATGCCGCCGACCCTTATGACCCACGCGCGCTGCGCGCCTCCACCGGATCAGCCATCATGACGCCGACCGTCCGGATCCCCGGCATCCATCCTGCTCTCGAATGGATCGAGAAGCTGCGCGCCGACGGCGTCGAGATCCAGATCGTGGGAACGGCTGAAGACGGTATGCACGACGTGTGGGATGTCGACCTCACGAAGCCGACGCTTCTCGTGACAGGCAACGAGCACTCCGGCATGTCGGCGGCCTGGAAGGAAGCGTGCGATGTGCTGACCCGCATCCCGATGACAGGTCACGCTTCTTCGCTGAACGCCGCGAATGCGACCGCGGCGATCCTCTATGAGGCGACCAGGCAGCGCCGAACGGCGGGCCGCACGACGCACTGACGCGATCGCGTTCACACCGCGCATCCAGGGGACACGGAGGTTCTGCACAGAAGCACTGATGCAGAATCGTTACTTTGCGCGTCCGACCCGAAAGGGCGCGCCTGCCGCTCCGTGCGGCGTGGTTACCCTAAGGATCACACGTTCGTCATGCTCAAGAACCAGTTGCAGTCCCCTGCCCGTCGGCGCAAAGCCGGCATCAGCCTCGCGATCGGCGTCCTCGTCGCCACCGGAATCGCCGTCGCTGCCCCCGCCGTCGCGGCCATGACCGCGCAGACCTCCGTCGCCGATGCCAAGCCATCCGGCGTCGAGACCGCCGCAGCGGCTGAGGCTGTCGTCGCCGGCCGCTCAGCGCTGACCGACGCCGCTGCGGCGGTCTCCGCAGCACAGAACAGCGGCCTCGACCTCGGCGAGGCGAGCACCGCTGTCGACACCTCCGGCCTGCTCGAGGCCATGGACGACCTGGACGACGTCGATGCGCTCTCCGCGCTGGAGCTGCCCATCGTGCGCGTGAAGGCCAGCGCAGAGATCACTTCCGTCACGACCCAGACGGCCGCGCTGCGCGAGCGTCAGACTGCCGCCCTCGCTGCAGTCGAAGCCGCCAAGCAGGCGGCGGCCGCCGAAGCCGCCGCTGCCGCTCTCGCCAATGCGAACACGCCCGACGCTGCCAAGGCGACGGCGGCAGCCATCGCCGCCGACCAGTACGGCTGGGGCAGCGGCGAGTTCGAATGCCTGAATCTGCTGTGGGAGAAGGAATCGGGCTGGAACTACGAGGCCTACAACCAGGACGGCGGCGCCACCGGCATCCCGCAGTCGCTGCCCGGCGACAAGATGGCCAGTTTCGGTGCGGACTGGGCGACCAACGCGACCACGCAGATCCGCTGGGGCCTGGACTACATCCAGCGCGCCTACGGCAGCCCGTGCTCGGCGTGGGGCCAGTCGCAGTCGGTGAACTGGTACTGACCCTCCCTCCCGACGACGGCTCTCGGCGCATCATCAGGAAACGTCATCCGCCTCTCGTACACTGGTACCTCCAAGGGGAGTACTCCGATACGGACGGTTCGTCATTACGGATGCACGTCGCATCCCGGATCACCGGTTCCTGATCTCAGGAATGGAGAAGACTTTGGCGCTGCATCGCCACGCCACGTCTGGAGATTCTCTTGGAAATCACCCCGCTCATCTGGGTCATCACGATCGCGATCACGATCGCCTTCTTCGTCTATGAGTTCTTCGCGCATGTGCGCACACCGCACGAGCCGACGATCGGCGAGTCCGCCCGCTGGTCGGTGTTCTACATCAGCCTTGCGCTGCTGTTCGGCGTCGGCATCGGCGTCGTCTCCGGCTGGACCTTCGGCGGAGAGTACTTCGCGGGGTACCTGACTGAGAAGGCGCTGTCGATCGACAACCTCTTCGTCTTCCTCATCGTGATGGCCGGCTTCGCCGTGCCGAAGATCTATCAGCAGAAGGTGTTGATGATCGGCATCGTGATCGCGCTGATCCTCCGTGGCATCTTCATCGCCGTGGGCGCCACGCTGATCGAGAATTTCTCGTGGATCTTCTACCTGTTCGGCGCGCTGCTCCTTGTGCTCGCTTACCGGCAGGCATTCGGCAACCACGACAGCGACCCGGCGAACGGTCGCTTCATGCGCTTCGTGCGTCGCCACCTTCCTGTCAGCGACGAGTACAACAACGACAAGCTCACCGTCGTCAAGAACGGCAAGCGCTTCGTCACCCCGATGCTCCTCACCATCATCGCGATCGGCTTCATCGACCTGGTGTTCGCGGTCGACTCGATCCCCGCGATCTACGGTCTGACCGATCAGGCATACATCGTCTTCACCGCGAACGCCTTCGCGCTCATGGGACTGCGCCAGCTGTACTTCCTCATCGGCGGGCTTCTCGAACGCCTGGTCTACCTCGCGCAGGGGCTCGCGGTCATCCTCGCCTTCATCGGGGTCAAGCTCGTGTTCCACGCCCTGTACGTCAATGAGCTTCCGTTCATCAACGGAGGCGAGGCGGTGTTGTGGGCCCCAGAGATCCCGATCTGGTTCTCATTGCTCTTCATCGCTGCGACCGTCGCCGTGGCGACCATCGCGAGTCTCTTGAAGACACGTCGTTCACCCGCATCAGTTTCTCGGTCGTCCGAAACCATCACCCACAAGGAGCACTATTGAGCGCGCCGCAACGCTGTTCTGACTCTTCGGATCCTGACAGTACGAGCGCCCGGTTCACTCCGGGCGCGCACCCCATGGCAGAGAAGAATGCTCACTGATGGCAGACCTGCTCTGGAACATCGCTCTAGTCTTCACGTTCGTCCTGATCGGTGGGGCATTCGCTGCCACCGAGATGGCGCTCGTCACTCTGCGCGAGAGTCAGATCAACGCGATTGGACAGCGTGGTCGCCGTGGCGCGAAGGTGGCGGCGCTGGCTCGCAACCCGAACACCTTCCTCTCTGCAGTGCAGATCGGCGTCACCGTGGCCGGCTTCGCCTCGGCCGCGTATGGAGCGACGTCGATCGCGCCGTCCCTGGTGCCCCTGCTCGAATCGTGGGGGCTTGCTCCGCCTCTCGCCCTCACGATCGCGACGCTTGTTCTCACTTTGATCATCGCGTACCTCTCCCTCGTGCTGGGTGAACTGGTACCGAAGCGGCTCGCCATCCAGCGAAACGCCCAGTTCGCGTACGCGGTCGCCCCGGCGCTGGATGGCTTCGCGACCGTGATGCGGCCGGTGATCTGGCTTCTGTCCGTTTCGACCAACGCGATCGTGCGTCTCCTGGGCGGAGATCCGCACAAGACGTCTGATGAGCTGACCGACGAGGAAGTCCGCGACATCGTCGCCACGCATCAGGGCCTCCCTGATGACGAGCGGCGCATCCTCGATGACGTGCTCTCCCTCCGCGGGCGCCAGATCAGCGAGGTCATGCGCCCTCGCCCGGAGGTGATCGCGCTCGACAAGACGGCGAGCATCGCCGAGGTGATGACCCAGATACGAGAGCTCCCGTTCTCCCGCTACCCCATCTCGGACCGGTCCATTGACGACATCACCGGGTTCGTCCATGTCCGCGATCTCTTCGAAGCGGTTGCCGACGATCCAGGGCGTCCGCTCGCTGCTCTCATCCGCGAGATCCCCTACATCCCATCGACAGCGCGGGTCCTGCCTACACTGTCGCGAATGCGTGCGGATGGACACCAGATCGCCGTCGTCGTCGACGAGTACGGCGGGACGGACGGGCTTGTCACGCTGGAGGATCTGGTCGAAGAAGTCGTCGGCGAGATATTCGACGAGTACGACACGGCAGTGCTGGATGCTCCGGGCGGTGGTATCGACGGACGCCTGAACCTGCAGGACTTCGAAGAGGCGACGGGCCTCGAATTGCCGCGAGGTTCGTCGGACACTATCGCCGGGTTCGTGACCGAACGTCTGGGCCGCCTTGCCCTCGTGGGAGATGCCGTCGACGTGCCTGGAGCGACGATCCAGGTAGCCGAGCTCGATCGTCGGCGCATCGCCAGGGTGCGCGTCACGCTGCGCGCCACCGACGATCCGGACCCGTCAGCCGCGCAGTCGTCGAACGCATGACCGGCGAGTTCGGATCGCCGCAGCACCTCCACCGCGGCGATGAACTGATCGATGTCGACGTGCAGCACCCATGCAGCCATGACACGAGTCTGGCGCGCGGGGCGCGGGACGTCACCCGCCGTCCGGAAGTCACCCCTGTCGCAGCCGGCGCCGTTGGTATATACCTGGAGCATGTCGCTCAGTGCGCTCTATACGAAATCCCTCGAAGACACGCCAGACAAGACCGCACTGATCTTCAGGGACGCGGTGACGCCGTATCGAACGCTCGCCGACGATGTCGACCGCTCAGCGTCGGCTCCTGGCGGTCGGCGTCACGCACGGCGATCGCGTCGCGATCTTCATGCGCAATCGCTCGGAGTTCATCGAACTTTATCTCGCGTGCTTCCGCATCGGCGCGGTCGCCGTGCCTCTCAACCATCGCTTTCAGGCCGACGAGGTCGCGTTCGCATGCAACCACTGCGGAGCGAAGCTGCTGCTCACGGATGGACCGCTCTACTCGCGCGTCCAGGATGTGAAGGCGGAGATCCCGACGCTCGAGTCGATCTACCTCTACGGCGACGTGCCGGCGGATGCGGGGAACACCTGGGATCAGGTGGACGGTGACGCCTCGAGCGGATCGGAGTGGCCGCCGATCGATGATGACGATCCGGCCATGATCCTCTACACGTCCGGAAGCACTGGCAAGCCCAAGGGCGTCGTGCACACCCATCGCTCGATCCTCGACACGGCCGCCGGACGCGCAGCGACGCAGCAGCTCACTGCAGACGACGTCTCGCTCGCCGCGACCGCGATCTGCCACGGCGGCGGATCGATCGGCGTGACCTTCCCGACGTTGTACGCCGGGGGCAGCGTGGTCATCCTGGAAGAGAGCGAACCCGATCTCTTCCTCGAAGCCGTGACGCGGCATAGGCCGACGCGCACTCTGCTCCTGCCTGCGCAGCTGCTCGACGCGGTCGCTTCTCCTCGGGCAGAGGGCGTCGACTTCGCAAGCCTGCGCGAGGTGCAGTGCGGCGGCGATCAGATCTCGCCCGACTTGTACGCGCAGTTCGCCAAGATCGAGGACCTCGAGTTGAATCAGGCGTACGGCATGACCGAGTGCGAGGGATGCTGCATGAATCCGCCGTTCGGAATCATCAAGCGTGGTTCCATCGGCCAGGCCCGTCAGGGCATCGAGATCCGGTTGGTGCACGATGGGCGAGAGGTCCCAGACGGCGAAGTCGGCGAGTTCCTGATCCGCAGCACGTCCGTCATGGCCGGGTACTGGGACGATCCCGAGAACACTCAGGCTGTGTTCGTCGACGGTTGGCTCCGCACCGGCGACCTCGGGCGGCGCGACGAGGACGGCTATTACTACTTCGAGGGACGCATCAAGGAAGTCATCATCAAGGGCGGTTCGAACATCTCACCCGGTGAAGTCGAGGACGTGCTGAACGCGCACCCGGATGTCGAGCTGAGCGGTGTGGTGGGAACGCCCGACCCGCGGCTCGGCGCGCTCGTGCACGCTTTCGTGCAGCCGACTCCGGCGGCGCCTGCTCCCTCAGAGCATGAGCTCGTCGCCTACGCATCCGAACGACTCGCGGCCTACAAGGTTCCCGATCGGTGGACCTTCGTCAGCGATCTGCCGCGCAACGACGTCGGCAAGATCGACCGGAAGGCCCTGCATGCTCGCGCAGCCGAACTGGACGCGCCCGCATCAAGCTGACTCGCGCAGAGCCTGCGCTGACGACCGGTTCAGCCGAGCCAGAGCGCAATGGCATGAATCGTCGGTAGGTCAGTACGGCGATCGTGATTATCGCGACGCCCCACACAGAGTCTTTCAAATAACAGAATTTTCGCGAGTCTTCACAAGCTCAATGGCGGGAAGAGGCACATTTCTTGGCGCAGAGTGGTTCCTGACAGCCCACACCGCAAAGGAATCGAAATGACTGCGTACCAAGACGACATCGACGCCATCCGCACTCTCACCGACGAGAACGGCTCCAGCTGGAACGCCATCAACCCCGAGTCCGTCGCCCGCATGCGGGCGCAGAACAGGTTCAGGACCGGGCTCGAGATCGCTCAGTACACGGCCGACATCATGCGCCGCGACATGGGCGAGTACGACGCCGACTCGTCGCTCTACACGCAGTCGCTCGGCGTCTGGCACGGATTCATCGGTCAGCAGAAGCTCATCTCGATCAAGAAGCACCTGAAGACCACGAACAAGCGCTACCTCTACCTTTCCGGGTGGATGGTCGCAGCCCTCCGTTCCGAGTTCGGGCCCCTTCCCGATCAGTCGATGCACGAGAAGACCTCCGTGCCCGCGCTCATCGAGGAGCTGTACACCTTCCTCCGCCAGGCCGATGCCCGCGAGCTCGACCTGCTGTTCACCAAGCTCGATGACGCCCGCGCGGCAGGCGACGAGACGACGGAGGAGTTCATCCAGTCGCAGATCGACAACTACGAGACTCACGTCGTGCCGATCATCGCCGACATCGACGCCGGCTTCGGCAATCCGGAGGCGACCTACCTTCTCGCCAAGAAGATGATCGAGGCGGGCGCCTGCGCCATCCAGATCGAGAACCAGGTCTCCGACGAGAAGCAGTGCGGCCACCAGGACGGCAAGGTCACGGTGCCGCACGAGGACTTCATCGCGAAACTCACCGCCGTGCGTTACGCATTCCTCGAGCTCGGGATCGACAACGGCGTGATCGTGGCGCGCACCGACTCGCTCGGTGCGGGCCTCACGCAGAAGCTCGCGGTCTCCCAGGCCCCCGGTGACCTCGGCGACCAGTACAACTCTTTCCTCGACGTCGAAGAGATCTCCGCGGCCGAGTTGGGCGACGGGGATGTCGTCATCAAGCGCGACGGCAAGCTGCTGCGCCCGAAGCGCCTCGCGAGCAACCTGTACCAGTTCCGTGCAGGAACCGGCGAGGAGCGCTGCGTGCTCGACAGCATCACGTCGTTGCAGAACGGAGCCGACCTGTTGTGGATCGAGACCGAGAAGCCGCACGTCGCCCAGATCGCGGGAATGATGAACGAGGTGCGCAAGGTCATCCCGAACGCGAAGCTCGTCTACAACAACAGCCCGTCCTTCAACTGGACCCTCAACTTCCGCCAGCAGGCCTACGACCGGTTCGCCGCCGAGGGCAAAGATGTCTCGGCATACGATCGCGCGGCGCTCATGAGCGTCGAGTACGACGGCACCGAGCTCGGACGACTGGCCGATGAGATGATCCGCGACTTCCAGCGCGACGGGTCCGCCCAGGCCGGGATCTTCCACCACCTCATCACGCTTCCGACTTACCACACGGCTGCGCTGTCGACGGATGACCTGGCCAAGGGCTACTTCGGCGACGAGGGGATGCTCGCCTACGTGCAGGGCGTGCAGCGCCGCGAGATCCGTGAGGGCATCGCCACCGTCAAGCACCAGAACATGGCCGGCAGCGACATCGGCGACAACCACAAGGAGTACTTCGCCGGCGACGCCGCGCTGAAGGCCGGCGGCAAGGACAACACCATGAACCAGTTCAGCTGACCCGTTCGGTCTCATGAGGTCTCTCATGAAGTGAGAGACGAGCCGCGCGCAGGAGCAGTGCCATTCGAAGTTGGCACGATCTCCTGTGCGCGGCTCGTCTCTCGCCGCGCGGGTGCGGAGTCCTCTGATCGATCACGTCGATGTCGAACTCCACGGCGTGGTTCGACGCCTAGTGTCCCGAACCGTTAGTTCGTTGCAATAGTCGTCCGAGGGACTCGAGGATCTGCTCGGCGGTCTTGGTCCAGATGAAGGGTTTCGGGTTCTCGTTCCATGCCTTGATCCAGTTGCGGAGGTCT